>VFQN01002094.1_pt1 | contig 31739 bp, 30 predicted proteins | sample 3512371 | NCBI WGS metagenome assembly VFQN01 (sample SAMN10412370, study PRJNA504923) | tailings metagenome | isolation source: Replicate 2 from Balatoc abandoned mine | place: Philippines: Itogon, Benguet | collected 2017-08-28 | reverse complement strand
CCGCTCTTCGGCACTCAGATGGTCGTGTTGGAGGGTGTCGATGAGACGCGTCATCCCCTCCGTGCGGACATGATCGCCCGTATGAGAGAGAAGGGAAGTGATTATGGCCTGATCCGTCGCGACGGCTTCTCTTTTGTCTTTCCCGGCCGCGGCATTTCGCTGATCAATATGAACCATGTCGAGACTCCGCTTGAGCCGCTGGCAGCGTCGCGGAATGCCTTGATCGGGAAAGCGATGGCCGACGACATTGTCCGTTTTTTGAAGGCAGAATATCCGGACACTTTCGCCGGGGCGCGGGTTCGAGCCTACGGCTTTCCTGGTATCCGGCAGACGCGATGGATCAAGGGACGGCAGCATCTGACTGTGGATGAAGTCCGCGCCGGAACGCGATTTTCCGACGCTATCGCCCGGACCGGCTGGCCGATCGAACTTCATGACCGGCCGGATAGCACGGCGTGGGAACCGTTTGGCGATGATCACCTCCACTACGTGCCATTTGGCGCGCTCATCCCGGAGGAGGCTGACAATGTGGTCGCAGCAGGACGCTGCATTGATGGCGACAGCGCGGCACTGTCGAGCGTGCGGGTGATGGGACCGTGTATCGCCATGGGAGCTGCCGCTGCCCATGCGCTTGACCTCGCCGGCAGGGGGAGTGTGCATCAGATTGATATCGCCGCTTTGCAAAAACGTGTTTTGCGCAATCTTGAAGACTTAAAATAAGCTGCTGCGGCGCGGGCGTGTCCAGCGCCGCAGCGATGCCCCAGTTGCTAGGCCGCAAGCTGGTTCAGCGAACTCAGGGCGAGCTTCGAAAGCGCCATATCAGCATTCTTCTCTTCATCGAGATTTTGCTTCAGGAGCTTCGCCGCATCGTTCATGCCAAGTTGCTTGGCCCACGCGATCAAGGTGCCATACCGCGATATTTCGTAGTGCTCGACCGCTTGTGCACCGGACAGCAAGCCGGCGTCGTGGGCGTCGGACTTCTTGAATTCCTTCATGACCTCCTGGCCCTCTTCGACCAAGCCGAGGATGGCCTGACAGGTTTTTCCGCGCGCCGGCTTTTCTAGCAGCTCGAAGACTTCTTCGAGCCGTTCGACCTGACCTTCAGTCTCCGCATGATGCTTTTCGAAGGCGGCCTTGAGCTCCTCCGAATGCGCAGCTTTTGCCATTTTCGGCAAAGCGGTAAGTATCTTCTTTTCGGCGAAATAGATGTCTTTCAACGTCTCGTGGAAGAGATCTTCCAGCGTCTTTTCCTTAGCCATGCGCGCCTCCGGGTGAAGAATGCGGAGGTAACACTCGCGTGCATTCAAAGTTCCGTGATCCCGGCCTGGCTGTCCGTAATAGTCGCCCGGTCGAGTGTGATTGGCCGTGGAGGCACATGGAACAGAGACAGGGATTGCGTGTTAGAGGGCCATGAGCAACGTCGTACCCCTCGCCAATGTACGCGCCGACAGGTTCAAGCAGGCACTGGCCAGAATCTGCCAGAACGGGCAATCAGTAGTCATTCGAACCAGGACCCGAGCGATAACGGCAGAACGGATCAACTGCCGCGACCGGATCGTTGAAGTGCTCGACGGCGTTGGTGCATATTTCGTGGTGACCTACGACGACATCCTGTCGCTGCAGCCGGCGCCCGTTGCACAAACCAGCATAGTCAATGCACGGGGAGAATTCTCTCCCGCCCAAAATGCGGTCCATGCGCCGCGCGGGGTTGCTGTCATTCCGTTCGCCCGCCAGCCTCTAAGGAAGTGACGCCGCATTCAGTTCGGTTGCCGCATCAATGGCTGACCCATACGTATCGTTATGCCCGTTTCGATGCCGGGTTGGAGCTCGAAACCCTGCGGCGCGAATACGATGATCGTCGAGCCGTGTTCGAACCATCCCATCTCATCGCCCTTCGCTAGTTTCACGTTGCAGGCGATCGTTCGCGCGTCGCGATAATGCATGCCGAGCGTGAGATTGAGAAAATGCAGCCGGACACTGGCGACGAGGATTGCCGCTACCGGCAAGAGCGTGACGAGTCCGCCGGACGGTAGCCGGGTGCGAATCACGACCCTTTCGTTGCGGCAGAACAACTTCTCAATCCGCTTGAGCGCGATTGGATTCACATTCCAGGTGTCGCCGGAAATCGCGGTTACCTCCTCCACGGTACAATCGCAGGGCGCGTGAAAGCGGTGATACATGCTGGCGGTCAGGCGCAGGGTGACGTAGCTGCCATTTCGATAGGTATCCGCAAAGGCAGGGTCGCTGACAAGATCGCTTAAACGATAGGAAAGCCCCTTGACCTGAAGCACGCTGCCGTCCTCCACGCGTCCGCAAGCGCCTACGATTGCGTCGCAAGGGCTGACCAGAATGGTGGGGTCGCGGTCTATCTTTCGCGCGCCGTCCTTAAGCTCCCGCGTGAAACAGTCATGCATGCTTTTGAAGTGCGTTGCCTTTGCCTCGCTGAGATCGAGGTCAGAAAAAAGTCGCCAGACTCCGATGGAGATGTCCCTGATCAACGGCTGCTCGATCTTGCTGAGCCAGCCTATGAACTGTGTGGCAAGACGGCGCGGAATGCGGTTGGTGAGGAGAAAATTCAGGTCCTCTCGCAGCGGGTCGAACAGTCTGCGCAGTGTCATCATCCTGTTTTCTTCTTTGCTTACCGCTTCGGTCATGGATTCGTCACACGTTGCAATCGCCCTGTATGCAGCCGGAGCCACCGCGCTTGTGGCCATGCTCCCGAAGATCAAGTCGCGGCTGGATCTGTCCCGGGCCAAGCACAGATCGCTTGAGGGGCATGCGCGCATGTCGCGACGGCTTGCCGCGTTCATCCCATTCTACGAACACAACGAGCGCGACTTTTTCCGAGCCGACGACGCTCCGGAGGATGTCATCGCCAGTCGCCGCGCGGGCTTCTTCCGGCTTTCGGACTACTACAGGACGCACTTCGCGCAAACGGCGCAGTTGACGTCCGAGGCAGCGGCCGGGATTTCGGATCTCCAGTTCACCGCACGCTATCGCGTCCCGTTTCAGTTCAGCCGGATCGTGCGGGACAACTTGAAGGGCGGGTCCTTTCTCGAGGCTTCCAGCGGTGTCACCGTCACGGATCTCGATGGCAACACGTTCTACGACCTCACGGGCTCCTACGGCGTCAACGTCTTCGGGTACGATTTCTACAAGGATTGTATCGAGAAGGCGGTAGAGCGCGTGCGCGATCTCGGGCCTGTGCTTGGCGGATATCATCCGGTGATCGTCGACAATGTCCGTCGTCTCCGAGACATATCCGGGCTCGATGAAGTCTCGTTCCACATGTCGGGTACTGAGGCGGTGATGCAGGCGGTGAGGCTCGCGCGATATCACACGCGACGGACACATGTCGTACGCCTGTGCGGCGCCTACCACGGCTGGTGGGGAGACGTTCAGCCCGGCATCGGGAATCCGGTGCCTGCGGATTACACTTATACCCTGAGCGATATGTCGGAGGAGACTCTTCGCGTCCTGCGCAAGCGCAAGAATATCGCGTGCGTTCTGGTCAATCCGATTCAATCGCTGCATCCCAACGCGAATGCTCCCGGTGATTCGTCGTTGGTGGACGGGTCGCGCCGCGCGCATTTCGATCGCGCCGCATACGCCGACTGGCTGCGCAAGCTCCGCCATGTCTGTAGCGAGCGCGGCATCGTATTGATCTTCGACGAGGTGTTTGTCGGGTTTCGGTTGGCGCGACGCGGTGCGCAGGACTATTTCGGTGTGAACGCGGATATGGTCACCTACGGCAAGACGCTCGGTGGCGGGCTGCCGGTCGGGGTCGTGTGCGGTCGGGCAGAGCTTATGCGCCGCTTTCGCGACGACAGGCCCGCCGATATCTGCTTTGCGCGCGGTACGTTCAATTCGCATCCCTACGTGATGGCTGCGATGAACGAATTCCTGGTGAGGATCGATGGGCCGGAGCTCAGTCACGTCTATGATGGTCTCGACGAAACTTGGAACCGCCGCGCCGCAGCGCTTAACGCGCGTCTCGCAGAAGCGGGACTTCCGGTCCAAGTTGTGAACCTGTCGTCGATCTGGACGGTACTGTACAAGCGACCCTCGCGCTACAACTGGATGCTGCAATTCTATCTGCGCGCCCATGGCCTTGCTTTAAGCTGGATCGGTAGTGGGCGACTGATTTTCAGTCTTAACTTCACCGAACAGGATTTTTCCTCAGTGGCCGACAGGTTCGTCGCGGCAGCCAGCGAGATGGAGCGCGACGGTTGGTGGTGGACATCGCCATCCACCACCAACAAGGCCGTCAGGCGGGCGCTGCTGCGGGAGATGATCGCTCATCGGCTGCGCGCCCGCTGATTGATCGCAACGCGACGCTAAAGCGGACGCAGCGCGACCTCGTCTTCATCGCTCGCATCATCTTCGCTCGGCCGGTGCTTGCCGTGGTTCGGGTCGATCAGCTCACCACGAAGCAGATAAAGCGGCGCCTTGTAGTAGAGCTTGATGTCGTGAAAGGGGTCGGTGAGGATCTTCGTCGCCCACACCAAGCCGGTCTGCACATCGCGAATGAAAAACAGATGGATCGTGCGCGCGACGAGGCCTCCGAGGCCGATCGCCAGCCAGATCTTGGCAGTCTGACGGATGAAATCCGCAATCCCCGTGGCCGGCGTGAACATGCCGAACAAGGTCGGGTCGACCAGCAAGACCAGCGGTGAGAGCGCCCAGATCGTCAGCAGCACGACCTTGCGCTGCAGGTTGTAGCCGACCTTGATATCTTCCTTGTGTTCGTGAGTAGCCTGATTGGTGTGATCGTAACCCGTCGGCTCGAAAAAGAAGTGACCCGCCTGACGGCTGGTCATCGACACGAGCCACCCGATCAGCGCGGCGACCGCCGGGTCGAAGAACACCATCACATATGCAACGAGAAAGCTGATCGCGCTGACAAGATGGAGCGACTGGTTGATCCTGCTGTGATGATAATAGCGGTGGTCGTCCCAGCGCTGTTCGCGCAGCGCTTCTAAGAAGCCCATATCAGATCCCCTGTTGGTACGTTGGTTGATCATGTTCGGCCACGCATCGGGGGCCATGGTTGTGAGGCGGAGTGAACTATTGGCGCCTGATAGTGCCGTGAGCATCACGGACACCGGAGGTTTCAATCAGGTGCTGCGGGTCTGTTTTGCGGAACCGGATGAGAGCGAAGTGGCCAAGCGGAGGCATTTTTCTGCGCTCCACCAATTCGATGCTCGGCGTCCGCGCCTCCCAGGCGAGATAGCGCTCCCACCCGAACTCCGTGCGCCATCCAAGCTTTCGTGCGGCAGGGGCCACGAAGTGCTCGATCGAGCGTCGAATGCCTGATGCCTCACTCAGCCGGCTCGCAAGAATGATTTCGCCACCAGGCTTCAGAACGCGCGCAAACTCGTCCAGCGTCGCTTCAGGGCGTGGTACCGTTGACACGACATATTGCGCCATGACCACATCGAACGAGTTGTCCGGGAAGTCGAGATTGCTTGCATCCATGACGGACAATTGCTCGACATGTGCGAGCCTCAATTCGCTAACGCGAGCGCGCGCCTTCTCGAGCATCTGTGCGGAGATATCGATGCCGACGATGCGGTTCCTTGGCGAGTAATCACGGAGTGCGATGCCGGTTCCTATCCCGACCTCGAGAATGCGGCCGCCAATGCGCTCGGCGGCCGCGATCGCTGCCTGACGGCCGCGGTGAAAGATCGGACCAAAAACGATGTCGTAGACCGGGGCCCATCGGTCATAATCGCCGATGGCCGTCTCGTTGTCGCGTGCTAGCTGAGCCTTCATGTGTTCGCCAGTTCAGTGGATGATGATTGAGCGGTCACGCCGTCGTACTGAAAGCCACGGTAGTCCGTGGGTGGGTTCCGGTTGAACGGCGCAAGAGCCCGTGCAGCCGATGCGCTGTCCACGCGCCAGCCGAACGTCGGCTCCCGGTTGTTCGTAGAATCGATCCTGTGAATTTATTACGAAATGAGATGTCAGCTTTATTACAGCCCTCCTCCTGTCCTCCCGCGCATGCGCGCGGTGTCGAAGGGTTGAGGCAAAGTTGGATGTGTCGCCCGCTAGACTAGCATTTGCGCCGTGTGTCCAGGTGAGGACTGCCGAAAGCCGCGCTTAACGGATCAAAAATGTGCTGGCGGCTTAATAGCGCTCCATATTTTGCCCGTGTTCGGGTAGAATCATGAACCTACGAAGCCGGGGCGGCATTCGGATACGCGGCGGTTCATGAACATTATTCTCGTCAAGGTTCTGGCGACGGCTCTCGCGTTCAGCCAGGCCACGACCCGGCCGGATGCCATCAAGTCCGAATTCGACTCTGTCGGGGACAAGGCTGAGGTTGGGGAACTTCTGCAGGCTGGCTGCCTGCACATGCGCAGGTCGTTCGACATCGAGCAGATCAATCTCGACGACCTGATCGCGACCGCCATGGACGACAAGGGCGCTCTCGGCGACGAGATCAAGGCCTTGAAAGGCCTGTCATTTTCCGACCTGCACGCGGTTTACCGGCAGTATTGCAAGGGCGAAACCGTCGCCGATTCACCGGTTGATCTGACCGAAGTCATCGCTTTCTACAACGATGCACTGAAAGATCTGCCGGATGTCGGCCGCTTGAAAGGCCTGAAGCTGCCCGGCATGAGCCTGATCCTGGACGGCAAGGGCGAGCGCTTCGCCGAGGTCTTCACCCCGGAAAACCGGCGCATCTGGGTCTCGATCTCCGATATTCCGGAAACCGTCCGTAACGCCTTCATCGCCGCCGAAGACAAGCGCTTCCTGCAGCACAAAGGCGTGGACGAGCGCGGCCTGGTTCGCGCCTTCGTAGGGAACCTCGCGCAGCCCGGACGGCCGCAAGGCGGATCGACGATCACGCAGCAGCTCGCCAAGACCATCCTGGTCGGCAACGATGTCACCTATGAGCGCAAGCTGCGCGAGATCATCATCGCCTCGCAGATCGAGCGCCGCCTCAGCAAGTCCGAGATCCTCGAACTGTACCTGAACTCCATCTATCTCGGCCGCGGCGCCTGGGGCATCGAGATGGCGGCGCGCAGCTATTTCGGGAAATCGGTCGGTGCATTGACGCCGGTCGAGGCTGCGTTCATTGCCGGACTGGCCAAGGGCCCGAGTTATTTCAGTCCCGACAGGAACGCCGGGCGGTCCCGCGATCGCATGGCCTATGTGCTCGGCCGCATGCATGACGACGGCATGATCGCTTCGGTCGATGCCAAGGCGCAGTTGCCTGCCATGGTGCCGTATGAGCGGCTGCGCCATGACACCGGATTCCATTTCGTCGATCAGGTGTCGCGCGAAGCGCGGGCGATCCCGGCGGTGGGCTCTCTGAACGAGCAGTCCTATGTGGTGCGATCGACGATCAACCCGGATCTTCAGCGTGCCACGGAGTCCATACTCCAGGAGGGACTGGCGCGTTACGAGCTCAATACCGGCCGCTACAAGTTCCAGGGCGCCGAGGCGAATATCGCGGACGCGCTGAATTCCATGACGGACGAACGCCGCGGCAGCGATCCCGCCTGGCTCGCAGCGCTCAGATCCGTTCGGATGCCCCTGTATGATGTGCATTGGCAACCGGCCGTCGTTCTTGAGAACGGACGCACCAAGCGCGGTGATGTGCTGAATGTCGGCCTCACGGACGGCCGGGTTATGCCGCTTAATCCGTGGAACGCCGTGACGAGGCGAGCCTTGCAGGTCAACGACGTCGTCTATGTGCGTGTCCGCGAACAGGCGGGAAAGCAGGCGGCGCGGGCCGAATTGCGAATCCGGCCCACCGTACAGGGCGCGGCGCTGGTGCTCGAAAACAAGACCGGCCGCATTCTGGCTATGGCCGGCGGGTTCTCATATCCGAACAGCCAGCTCAATCGTGCGATCCAGAGCGTGCGTCAGCCGGGATCGACATTGAAGCCGGTCACTTACCTGGCTGCCTTGCGTAGCGGCCTGCAACCGAACACACTCGTGATGGACGCACCGCTCGTTCTACCGCCGATCGGCGGGGATCAGCGCACGGCCAAAGCCAAGGACTATTGGGCGCCGCGCAATGCGGGTGGCGGCGCGGGCGGCGCAGTCACGTTGCGCCGGGCTCTTGAAGATTCGCGAAATCTTGCGACGGCGCAATTGATGGCCAACGGCATTGAAGGGAGCGCGGAAGAGGGGCTCGATAAAATCTGCGAGATCGCTGTTGAGGCCCAGCTCTACAAGGAGTGCAGCCGCTTCTATCCCTTCATTCTTGGTGCGCAGCCGCTGCGGCTCGTCGACCTTGCCGCCTTCTACGCCGCAATCGCAAACGAGGGCGCGCGTCCTGTTCCGCACGTGATCGATGCGGTCGAGCGAGGCGGCCGGCAGATCTTTAAAGCCGATGAGAACCTTTCAAACTGGATCGGTTCGGTCGATAGGGCAGCGTTCTTTCAGCTTAAGGCGATGTTGCAGGGTGTGTTGACGCGCGGTACGGCGCGCTCGGTGAAACATCTCGCGGCATATGCGGCCGGAAAAACCGGCACGACCGACGACGAACTCGACGCATGGTTCGTGGGATTCACCAACGACGTCACGGTTGCGATTTGGGTCGGCTACGACAATGCCGAAGGCCGCCGGACACTTGGCCGCGGTCAGACCGGCGGACGCGTCGCACTTCCAATGTTCGAGCCGATTCTCGACGCAGTATGGCGCACTCAGGCACCGAAAGTCGCGCTGAGTGGTCCGTCATCCGAGGCTGCACGTGAACTGGTGGCGGTACAGATCGATCCCTATACCGGGGATGCGTTCCAATATTCGGGGCAACGCTCTGGCGGCAGTGTCGAATATCTGCGTCGCGATGCGGTCGGCGGAATTGCCGATACCAGGTACAAGATCGTCTCCCGCGGCGACCATTACGATTATTATCGCGGCGGCGATGGTTACGAAGAGGATGGCAGCCCGGTGCAGAACTGGCCGTATGACAACCGATACGGTTCGCGCGATTTCTATTCGCCACATTCGGGCTATTCATCCGGGCAAACGTACGGCCAGCCGCGGGTTCAGCCACGATCGCCGGAATTTTTCGAGGATGATCGCTTTAGCTATCGCACGCCGCGGCGAGTCGATCCCGATTATTTCTTCGGATTTTTTGGTCGAAGGCCTTATTGAGCGACGCCGGATGAAACTTCGAGATGTTGCGCTTTTCGGCGCGTTCGTTCTGGCGCTATGCCAGCCCGCTCAGGCGGAAGACTTCAAGCTCGAACAGGTCCCGTCGCTGGCCTCTGTGCCGGTCGCTCAACTGAAGCCGCGGACCATCGTTTTCGCCGAACAGCGCTCGGAGAAGGCGACCGATGCCGCGAATGAGCTTGTCCCTTTCGACGAGTGGATCAGCAAGCAACCGTTGCAGCACAGGCTGCTGTCTCTTTATCCGGACTTCAAGGAGCCGGGCGGCGTCAAGCTGTCGATGTATGTTGCAGAGGCGCGCTTCCGGCTGCCAAGGCAGGCTCAGGCTTTCGATCTGTCGCGATACGCAAGCCTTGGCTTTCTCGAGAAACTTGATCCGGCGATCAAACACCAGGCGATCACGGCCGCTGACGCGATACCGAACAAGGATGCGGTAGCGCAGAACCGGCTAACCGGCCGCAAATGGTGCGAGGATGCGGCCGGCTGCTTTCAGTCGCGCTATAAATTTGAAGGGCGCATTCCGGCCGGAATCATGCTGGTCAACAAGCTGCGCGATGAGTCGAAGAAACCGATTTCGGATGTCATTGAGTTTCAGAGCGAAATCAGGCTGCGTTCGCCTAACGACCCGCTATTCGCGGATATGGCCTCGCTGACCGGTATCGACTCGCCGGTGACGGGTGCTTTCGAACAAAGCATATTCTGGGTCAGTCAGGTTATACACTCAGGCAAGATTCTTGCCGTGATTCAGCAGCATCCGACGGACGCCAAGGCCGCGATCGTGACGCTCTATCTTGCGCTGGCAATCCGCAGCGACGTGCTCACCAAGCAGCGCGACTTCCTGAAAGCGCCGATCTTGCGCAATCTTGTGCCGGCGCAGTTGCTGATGGGGCGAAGCTCGTTCAACAGCGGCCAGTCCATCAGCGCCGGCTTGCCGCAATTTGCGCGCGGCCGGATAAAGGCAATCGCCGCGATGATCGAGCAGGACCGTTAGACAAGAGCGCTTACATGCCGTTTCGGTCGCAATCCGTTTTGTACGTATCGCGAACCGCTCCAGTCTTGCGATCCGGTGCCGAACGGGCAGCGTGATTACGGGACCTGATCGTCCGCCCCGACGCCCTTGAGCGCGGCACGTGCGACTTCGATGTCCTGAGCGCCGGTACCAGAGCCGACACCGACTGCTCCGACACACACGCCGTCGATGACGATCGGAAGCCCTCCCTCAAGATTGGTGAGCCGCCCGCCGGCAGCGATGGCGAGCTTCACCTCCAGCGCGGGATCGAGGCGCGAGGTCGGCTGGCGATGCGAGGCGGCGGTGATCGCCTTGCTCTTCGACGTCTCAGCCGACAAAAGTTTGGCTCCATCCATGCGGATATAGGCCAGCATATTGCCGCCGTCGTCGACGATGGTGATGTTCTGGGGGACGCCAAGCTCTTCGGCTTTGGCAATTGCAGCCTGCAGCGCAATCATCGCGCCGTGATGCGTCAGCTTGAGAAACGGCCGGGTTGTCGTTTTCGTCTGCTTTGTCATTGTCCGATCCAGTCTTCCACGGGTTTTCCAAGCTGCGACGCGAGCCGTTGCATCATCCGGTCCGACGCGGCCAGTTCATCCAGCCCGATCCATTCGTCAGCCTTGTGCGCGCGACCGATGTCGCCGGGACCGCAAACTATGGTTGGAATCCCGGCCTGCGCGTAGAGCCCGGCTTCCGTGCCAAAGCTGACGGTGGTCGCGTTGTCGGTGCTTCCGGCAAGCCGTCGCGCTGCCGCAACGACGGCGTCTGTCGGTCTCGTCATCAATGCCGGATAGGAAGCCATGTCCTCGATCACGATGTCGGCTTCAGCGGCCTGAATTTTCAGTGCGTCGCGCGCCCGGCCAATGATCGCGTCCGTCTCGGTGAGAAGCGCCGCCGCGTCGGCGCCAGGAATATAGCGAATTTCGAATTCCAGTATTGCGCGATCCGGAACGAAGTTGAGTGCCGTGCCGCCATGCAGCGATCCGACATGGATGGTGGTGTAGGGTGGATCGAACGCCTCGTCGCGAATGCCGCCGCGTGCCGTACGCAATGCGAGATCTTCGAGAGCAGACACGATGCGGGCGGCGGCAACTACCGCGTTCGCCGCGCGGTGCGGCAAGGCCGAATGTCCACCACGACCGGTCACGACAACGCGGCGTGCGACCTTGCCCTTGTGCGCATAACCGACCGAAAGTCCGGTCGGCTCGCCGACGATGCATAGCGCAGGCTTGACCGGGGCAGCGGCGATTTCGGCCACGAGGTCCGGCGCACCGAGACAACCGACCTCTTCGTCATAGGACAGGGCGATGTGGACCGGCACGTCACTGGCAGCCGCCTTGAAGTGAGGTACATGAGCGAGAATAGAGGCAATGAAACCCTTCATGTCGGTCGCACCGCGGCCGATAATTCGATCACCGTTGCGTGTGGCGGTAAATGGCGCGCTCGACCAGTTCTGGCCGGCGACCGGTACGACGTCTGTGTGCGCGGAGAGGATGATGCCGGCACGGTCCGCAGGGCCGATGGTCGCGAGGATCGACGCCTTGCGTCCGCTGCGATCGTATATCCTGCGCGACGTTACGCCATGCCGCGAAAGATAGTCCTCGACCCATGACACGATATCGAGATTGGATTCGCTGGAGACGCTCGCGAAGCTGATGAGCCGGTCAAGGATGTCAATCGTGCTTTGCTCAGACGTCATTGTATGTCATCACAGAATGAAGACGGAAAAGGGCTACGCGCAATGACGTATTCGATTTCAGCACGGTGCGACAAGACCGGAGCGTTCGGTATTGCCATCACCTCGTCGTCGATCTGTGTCGCGAGCCGGTGCGCGTGGGTTTCGCCGCTCGGCAGTGTTTCCACGCAGAACATCACCGACCCTGCTCTCGGCCCTGCCGGGCTTACCTTGCTGCGGCAGGGTCTCGGGGCCGGAGCGGTCCTGCGTCTGTTGCTCGATGGGACGCCGCAGCCGGAATACCGGCAGATCGGTGTGATCGATCGTTACGGACAGCTTGCCGTACATTCCGGCAAGGAAGCATTGCCTGTTGCCGCCGTTGCCGAGGGGCCATCCTGCATGGCGCTCGGCAATCTGCTGGCGTCGCCCGATGTGCCGGCGCGCATGATCGCGGGTTTCGTTTCGGCCGCGGGAGAGCCGCTGGCGGCGCGGCTGATGCGTGCGCTCGAAGCAGGCCTCGAAGCGGGTGGTGAAACCGGGGACGAACATGCCGCCGGACTGCATGTTGCCGATACTTTCGATTGGCCGGTGGTCGATCTGCGTGTCGACTGGCATGATGATCCGATCGGTGAGTTGCGCCGGATCTGGGATCTCTATGCGCCGCAGCGCGCAGCCTACGAATCGCGCGCGCGCGCGCCGGGTACTGCGCCGAGTTTTTGACGGCGTCACGCGGTCGTCTCGGTCTGTGGAAAGGCGACAGCGTCCTGACCCAGGATGGAGATGCCGACCTTCGATCCCGCATCTGAAATCCCGGCCGCGTCGCGCGAGGCAAGCCGCATCATCAGGCGTCCGTTGGTAGCATCGGGCGCATCGATATAGAGATCGACATGGCCGCCCTGATAGATCGAGGCCGCGACCTGGCCTTCGAAAGCGGCGTCTGACGCAGCTGTTACCTGAAGATGTTCGGGCCGCACGAACAGGTCTACGTGTGCGCCTGAGGCCAGGCCAGTCAGCGGCGCGGATGGCACGGCGATCCTCGCGCGTCCGACCGACACTGTTGCCAAGTCGCCATCGATTTGCTCTAGGGTCGCACGCAACAGCGAACCTTCGCCAATGAAGGACGCGACGAAACGATCCGCCGGGCGGCGGTATAGCGCTTCCGGCGTGTCGATCTGGCAGATGCGGCCGGCCGACATCACGGCGATGCGGTCGGAGAGCGACAAGGCCTCGCTCTGGTCATGGGTGACGAAGATCGTGGTGACGCCCAGCCGCCGCTGGATCTCCTTGACCTCGACCTGCATCGAGGCGCGCAGATTCTTGTCGAGCGCGGAAAACGGTTCATCGAGCAGCAAGACTTTGGGTTCGATCACCAGCGCGCGCGCCAGTGCCACGCGTTGCTGCTGACCGCCCGACAATTCACGCGGTTTGCGGTTCTCGTAACCGGCAAGCTTCATCATGCCGAGAATGTCGGTGACGCGCTTTCTGATCTCGTCCTTGCCGACGCCGCGCGCCTTCAGCCCGTAAGCGACGTTGCTCGCGACGGTCATGTGCGGGAACAGCGCGTAATTCTGGAACACGATCCCGGTCTGGCGCGCGAAGGCCGGCACGTCGGTGACGAGGGCGCCGTCGATGAAGATCTCCCCCTCGTTCGGGGTGAGAAAGCCGGCCACCAGATTGAGCAGCGTGGTCTTGCCGCATCCCGATGGGCCGAGCAGCGTCATGAATTCGCCGGGGGCGATCTTGAGCCACGCCTGGTCGAGCGCGACGCTCGGACCGAAGCGCTTGGTAACGCCGTCGAGACGGACCGCAGCCTCTGTTGAGGAAGCCGCCGCCACCGTTGCCGGGGAATTACCGGGCCTGCTCAACATTCAGCACCTTTCCGAGACCGAGGAACGCATTGGCCAGCGCCAGCAGCGTCGCGGTGACGACGATAAAGATTACCGAAATTGCGGCCATCGTCGGGTCCGCATATTCGCGGACATAGTTGTACATCGCGACCGGCAGAGTTTGCGTCCGCTGTGCGGTCACGAACAGCGACGCCGTGAATTCATTGAAGGACAGGATGGCGGCGAACAGCCAGCCGCTGACCAGACCGGGCGTCAGGAGCGGCAGCGTCACGGTGAACAATACGCGCCAGGGCTGCGCCCCGAGGCTCGCCGCGGCCAATTCGAGCCGATGGTCGAGATTGCGCAGCGAAATGTAGACGCTGCGCAGCACGAACGGCAGCACCAGGATCACGTGGCATATGATGACGACCGTGAAAGTCCGGGTCAGCCCGATCTGGGCGGCGAGGATGAGGATGCCGAGCCCGACCGTGAAATGCGGCACCACCAGCGGCGCCAGCAACAGGCCTTCCAGCACGCGCTTGCCGCGGAAATTGTAGCGGTCGATGACGAAGGCAAAGGCGGCGCCGACGACGAGCGCGATGAAGGATGCGGACAGCATCACGATCATGCCGTTGTGGAAGCCGGCGCGGAAGTCCCGGTAGTTGATCGCGTTGTAGAACCAGCGCAACGAAAGCTGCTGCGGCGGGAACGACAGGATGGCCTTGTCGTTGAACGACGCAACCGTCACGACGAAAGCCGGCAGGATGATGAAGCCGAGGATGGCGACTACCAGCGCCTTCCCGGCAAATCCGAGAATCTTCTGCGATGCCCGGCTTGCCATCAGTGCAGACCCACTTTTTCAAGCGGCCGCAACGTGATCCGCATCGCTGCGATCGAGACATAGGTCAGCGCAAGTCCGGCAACGCAGAGCGCCGCCGCAAACGGAAAATTGAAGTTCGCGAAGCCGAGCTGATAGACGAGGTTCGACACCATGTTGACCTTGCCGCCGCCGACCAGCTGCGGCGTGGCGAACGCGCTGAAGGTCCATGCGAAGGCGGTGGTCAGTCCGGCGACGATACCGGGGCCGGACAGCGGCAAAGTCACGGTGAGAAACACGCGCATCGGTCCCGCGCCGAGACTCGCGGCCGCCTTTTCGTAGGCGGGATCGATGTGGGCGATCGCTGCGGCGAGCATCACGACCACGACCGGCAGCGTGACATGCACAAGCGCGATGGTGACGCCGGTGACGGTGAACAGGAGCTGGATCGGCTGTTCGATGATGCCGGTCTGGCGCAGCACCGAGTTGATGAAGCCGTTGTTGCCCAGCACCACGATCCAGGAATAGGTGCGGACGACCTCGCCGAGAAATAGCGGCGTAACCGTTACGATCAGGATGAAGGATTTGACGAACAGGCTGACCGACCGGACCAGCGCATAAGCCAACGGGTATCCGAAGATCAGGCTCAGCACCGCGGTCAGCAGGCACAGCCATACAGTGTCGAGGAACACCCAGGCGTACAGCGGGCGCAGCATCCCCGCGAAATTGGCGAGCGTGAAGCCGCCAACATCCAGCGAGCCGGGAATATGAGCGCGGACGCTGTATTGCAGGATCGCGAGCATCGACACGGCGAAGATCGCCGCCGTGATCACGGCGGGCGCCGTGAACAAGCGGAGGAAGGGCCTGGCCTGGGCAGCCCCCGATGCGTGTCCTGTCTGATCCAAAGGGAATTTCAGTCCGATGACGCGAAACGAACCGGGCTCGCCGAATGGCGAGCCCGGCTGACGATCGTCAGTTGATGACGTTCTCGGTGAACCACTTGCGCCATTCGCCGGTCTTTTCGGCGCGGAGCTTGTGATCAATGACCAGTGCTTCCTTGTTCCACTGTTCAGGTGTCGTGAACACGCCCGGCAGCTTCGCGACATCATCGCCAAGCTTGGCATTGGTAACGACCGGGCTGCCCTTCTTCATCGTGGCAACCTCCGCCTGCACCGCCGGATCGAGCATGATGTTGATGAACTTGTATGCCAGATCCTGGTTCTTCGACCCTTTCATGATGCCGATGGTGTCGATGCCGAGGACCGCACCTTCCTTCGGGATGGCCAGCTTCACCGGTACGCCCTGGCTTGCGATGTGATACCCGTTCATCGACAGCATGACCTGAACCGGCGCTTCGCCGTTCTGCATCAGTTGCTGGGAGGCCGCGTCGTTCGCGTAGTAGGCTTTGAAGTTCGGCTTCAGCGCCTTCAGCTTGGCGCTGCCCTTCTCCCAGGTGGCGGCGTCGCCGCCCTCGAGCTTGGCCGCGACAACGACGAGATGACTCGCGTCGAAATCCGGAGCGGAAATCTTGCCTTTCAGTTCCGGCTTCCAGAGATCGGCCCATGAATCAAACTTGATGCCGGCCGGCACCATGTCGGGCCGATAGCCGATCGTATAGACGTAGGCCCAGGTGCCCAAGTGATAGGGGCTGATCTTGGCTTGCTCGACGAGCGACTTGGCATTGGGAATCTTGCTCATGTCGAGCTGTTCGTAGAGACCGTCATTGGCGTAGAGCCAGCCGACATGCGACGTCGTGAAAGTGATGTCGCTTTCGGGGCTGCCCTTGGCGAGCTTCGCCTTGTTCAGGCGGTCGATAGTGCCGCCGGTGATGAACTCGACATCGGCACCGGTCTGTTCCTTGAACTTCTTGGCGACGGTCTGCTCGACCAGATCTTTCCAGCTCCCGCCCCAGACCGAGACCACCAGCTTGTCCGCGGCATTCGCAGGCAGCGCCCACAGGCCGATGGCAAGCGCCGCAGATGCAAGAAGAATTCGTTTCATGCGCATACTCCCTCTGTTGATCGACCCGAGAGCAAGCAAGTTGCGCGCCATCGGGAGACGCAAAACGAGGACGGCAGCCGCCTGCCATCCCTTGCCCGTCCAAGTTTCCTCACCCGTGTTGCCCTGAAATCGATCAGGACACGGACCCTACAGTTTCGATATCCGCCGTCATCACGCCCGACACGCGCGCGGCAGTTATTGGTCGCGGACCTAGGCGCGGTCCGCGGGAATTTCAGCGATGATATCAATCTCCATCAGATATTCAGGCTTGGCTAGCCCATTAACGATGATGCCGGTCGACACCGGGAAGACGCCTTTCAGCCATTTTCCGACGACGCGATACACGGCCTCGCGGTAGGCGCGGTCCGTGATGTAGATCGTGATCTTGACCACGTCTGCGAGCGTTGCGCCCGCCTCCTTGAGCAGGATCTCCGCGCATTTCATTGCGTTTTCGGTCTGCGCCGCAGCGTCGCCAATTCCGACGATATTGCCGTCCAGATCCATCGCCGTCTGTCCGCGCAGGTAGACGGTGTTGCCGGCACGAACAGCCATGCAGACGTCATTGTCGAGTTTCTGTTCCGGATAGGCGTCGCGCGTGTTGAACTTTCGGATACGGGTATGTGACACGGCGGCGTCTACTCCTATGCGGCAAATCGATGAAAACTGCGATCGGCGAACAGCAACGGATGGCCGTCCCCCGAAACGATGTCGACGACCTCGCCGATTAATATGCGATGCGTGCCGAAGTCGTGGGTGGATGCAGTGTGGCAGTCGAACGCCGCGAGCGAACCCTGAAGCAGGGGTGATCCGGTCACGGCCGTGAGCCACCGTGCGCTGGCAAATCGATTCTCGCGCAATTCGGGGATCAGTCCCGCAAAGGTCTTCGCAACATGTTCCTGGTCGCCCGCCAGCACGTTGGCCGCGAAGCTACGGTTCTTCAGGATGACGTCGAGAGCCGGATTTCCGCGATGGACGCAGGCGATGACCGAAGGCGGCTCCATCGACAGCGAGCACAAGGTTGACACAGTGATTCCGGCGCGGCCTGCAACGCCGTCGGTCGTCAGCACGGCAACGCCCGATGCGGTCCGCCGCATCGTGTCCCGGAACCGATCGGCGAGGGCCTGCATCATGTCGTTATTTCTTTCCGCCGCCGTTGACGCGATCAGAAAGGTCGGCCGAGCGCTTCACAAATTCGAGCGGGCCAGAGAAATCGAACGAATTATAGACTGCAGCCAGATGATTGAAGTGGGGCGCTTGCGCGAACTGGATGAAGGTGAGCCGGTGGCCGGCATAATCCGAGTTGAGGAGATCGCGCGCGAACGCAAGCAGCTTGCGGCGATCCTCGGCCTGCCAGTTATCGTTCAGTGAATAGAACTTTTCGAGCCAGTTGCCGGAGCCGGGCGCCTTGAACGCAGCCTCGTTCGGCGTGACGCAAATCTGCCCGCCGCACAATTCACGCGCGATATGCATCATCTGCGGCAGGTTCGAGCAGGCAAACACACGGCCGGCGTAGAGCATCGGCTGGTTCGGCATCAACAGATCGCCGGGGCTCTTCTGGGCGGCGGCCACTGCGGCGATGAGATGTGCGTTGATACCCTCGCGGTAGCAGACGAGGTCGGCAAGCTTCTCGCGCACCGCCTGCATCTTGTCGAGGCCGGTCTGCTTCGCGTTCCACATCGCGGCTCCGATCATCATGTCGGCGACGTAGAGGATGCGCAGCACATAGGGGAAAGCCGAGTAGCGGTGCAGCGTGCCGCGAATATATTGTGCGGCCTTGGTGTAACGATAGAAGAACACGTCCTCCCAGGGGATCAGGACATCGTCCAGGACCATCAGGAAGTCGACTTCATCGAATTTGTTGGCAAGCGGATAATCGGCGGCGTTGGTGCGGCCCGCGAAGCCCGAGCGGGCGATGTGCTTTACGCCCTTTGCGCCCATCCTCACGATACCGCCGACGGCGTAGTCAGAAAGCTGTTCACTGGTCCAAGCGCCGACGGTGGGCTTCAGGAACGCCTGATCGGCATAGCCCGAGGCGGTCTCGTATTTGGCGCCGCGCACGATGATGCCGGCGTCGGTCTCCCGGACGACATGCACCATCATGTCGGGGTCCTGATCCTGCGGCGCCTTCGAGCGGTCGCCCTTCGGATCGGTATTGGCGGAAACATGGAACGGATCGTTCTCGATCACGCCCTGAATATGGTTGGCGATGTTGTCGCCGAAGCGCGGATCGATCTCGTTCAGTACGTCGCGGCCGTCATAGAGCGACCACATCTCGCCGACAGTCTCGTCGCCGACGCGGGTGACGACGCCCCTGATCTCGTTCATCACGGTGTCGCAGGCGTCGCGCTTGTCCTGCCAGTCCTTCTGCTCGCGCGGCAGGCGGTTGAAGATCGAATGACGGTTGTTGTCCTCGACATAGGTGAGCGCCGAGGCGAACTTGTCCTCGTGCTGCATGTCGTACATGCGGGCGCGGATGTCGACGATCGGCTTCAGCGCGGGGTGGGCGGTCGGGTCCTTGACCCGTTCACCATCGATCCAGATCTCACGGCCATCCCGAATGCCTTCACGGTATTGCTCGCCTGTCCGGATCATCGCTTCGTCTCCGCGCCTTGATCTCTCGCAAGGTTGCGCGGTGCAACTAAATCGGTAAAATAGTTTATTCTGTCGATCTTGATCGGGTTTTCCGATTCAGGCCTGAGCCAATGAATTTATCCCTGCGACAGTTGCGGTATGTGGTGGCGGCGGCCGATACCGGCCACGTTACGGGTGCGGCCAAGCGCCTCAATGTGTCGCAGCCCTCGATCTCGAGCGCGATTGCCGAACTCGAGGCCGAAATCGGCGTCCCGCTCTTCATCCGCCATCACGCGCGCGGCGTTACGTTGACACCGGTCGGCGAGCGCGTGATCAACGAGGCGCGGCTGTTGCTGAAGCACGCGCAGGACTTTGCCCAGAACGCGGTCGATCTCGGCGATGCATTGAAGGGCGAAATCACGGTCGGTTGCTTTCTCACCCTTGCGATCCGGTTCATGCCCGGCCTGTTGGCGGGGTTCGCGCAGAAATATCCCGGCATCACCGTGACGCTGCGCGAGGGCGACCAGGAGGAAATGATCTCCGCCATGCTCGCCGGCAGGATCGAGATCGCGCTCGCCTATAGTCTCGCGGTCCCGGATGAGATCGAAGCGGAGCCGCTCATCGATCTGCCGCCCTATGCGATCGTCGCATCGCATCATCCGTTCGCTGGCCGGCAGTCGGTCAGTCTGCGCGAACTCGCGGATGATCCATTCATCCTGCTCGATCTGCCGCATTCGCGTGAATATTTCTTCGGGCTGTTCCGGTCTGCCGGGATCGAGCCGCGCATCGTATTCAAGTCGCGCTCGCAGGAATTGATCCGCGGCCTCGTCGCGCATGGGCACGGATTTGCCATCCAGAATGCAATTCCCGCGACGACTATCGCCTATGACGGCAACAGCATCGCGGTACTCGCGCTGGAGGAAACGCTGCTGCCGACCCGCATCATGACGCTGCGGCTCAAGCATTACGCGACGCGCCCTGCGGTGCAGGCTTTTCAGACCTACGTGCACGAAGCTTTTTCCCCGGAGGGGCTGTTCGCGCCGGGCTCAATAACCCCGCCGGGGGTCGATCTGGTGAAGCGGCGGAAGGCCTGAACGCACGCGGCGGATGCTTTCGGCGACTTCGCGTGCCGCCGCTTCCGGCACCGTGATGCTGGCGAGGTGAGGCGTGATGAGTACATTCTCCATGCCCCAGAACACGTGATCCTTCGGCAGCGGTTCGACGGTGAACACGTCGAGCGTCGCCTCTGCGATCTGTCCGGATTGCAACGCGGCGATCAGCGCCTCTTCGTCAACCACGGCGCCGCGCGAGGCGTTGATCAGCTTTGCGCCGCGCGGCAACAGCGCGAGCCGTCGCGCGTCGAGCAGGCCGCGCGTGTCGGGTGTCAGTGGCAGCAGGATTACCAGGATTTCGGCGCTGCGCAGGAACGCGTCGAGCGTACCCATTCCGGCGCTGCACGTGACTCCCTGAATGTCTTTCAGGCTGCGGCTCCAGCCATGCACGTCAAAGCCGGCCTGCGCCAACGCCTGCGCCGCGGGTCCGCCGAGTTCGCCGAGGCCGAGCACGCCGACACGGATGTCCGACAGCGCACGCGGATGGACATATTTCCATTCGGCGCGGCGTTGTGCGCGCTCGAAGATATGAATATCGCGCGCATAGCGGATCACGGAGAAGAGGACGTAAGAACTCATCAGCGACACCATGCCGGTGTCGGACAGCCGCGAGATCGGTACATCCGGCAGGTCGGTGCGGCCGACCAGGGAATCGACTCCGGCCCCGAGATTGGTGACGAGCTTCAGGTTCGGGAAGCGCGCGAAGAAGCCCGCGGGCGGCTTCCAGGCCAGCGCGTAATGCACGCGCGCGGGATCGACGGAGGCCTGATCGGTGTAGAAATCGAGGTCCGGGAGCTCCGCCGTAAGGGTGGTCTTCCACGCTTCGGGATCGTCAAACTCGCTGTAGAAGATCAGCGCGTCGCGGCTCATGCGGTGCCAGCCTTTTCCAGGAGCCTCGCCATCGCGGTGATCGCCATCTCGTAGCCGAGCGGGCCCAGACCCGCGACGATTCCGGTCGCCGCCTTCGAGATGAAGGAATGATGGCGAAACGGCTCGCGCTTGTAGATGTTGCTCATATGCACCTCGATGATCGGCTTCTCATATGATAGGAGCGCATCGAGGATCGCGATCGAGGTGTAGGTCAGCCCGGCGCCATTGATCAGCAGGCCATCGGTATCGATCCGCGCCGCCTGGATCCAGTCGATCAGTTCGCCTTCATGATTGGACTGCCGGAAATCGAGTTCCACGCCGATGCTTTTCGCGTGCGCGCGGCAGCGGGCGTCGATCTGCGGAAAGCTTTCCGAGCCGTAGGTGCCTTTGGCATCCAGTCCGTAAAGATTTGCGTTCGGCCCATTGAGAAAAAGAATGCGCGGCTGTGTCATGCCTGCGGGTCCTGCCAGTCACTGGAGGCTGGTCCGTACACCAGAAGCGCCGGCCGCGGCAACGGCGGAATGCCGATGCTCCCCCGGCGCGGGGCCGTAGGAGAGTGCTAGTTGATCAGCATCCACACGCCCACGAGAGACAGCGCCGGGATGTAGGTGATGAGCGCCAGCGCGATCAGATAAAGCAGAACGAATGGCAGGATGCCGCGGTAGATCGTTTTCAGATCGATCCCGAGAACCGATTGCGCAACGAAGATATTGATCCCGAATGGCGGGGTGAAAAGTCCGATTGCGAGATTCACCATCACGACGATGCCGAAATGGACGGTATCAATCCCCAGCGACTTCACGATGGGAATCAGCAGGGGAGTCAGCAGCAGGATAGCCGAGAGCGGATCAACGAAGCAGCCGACCAGTAGCAGCACGACGTTGACAATCAGCAAGAAAGTCCACTGACCGACGCCGAGAGCCTGCAGCCAGCTGACCAGCGTTGCGGGCACCTGATTGACGGTGAGAAGCCAGGAAAATACGCCCGCGCACGCCACGACAATCAAAATCTGCGCGGTGAAACGCGTCGTCGCCGCTGCCGCTTCAAGGATGTCGCCCCACGACAATTCGCGGAACACGAAGCGGGTCACGAAGATGGCGTAGACGCACGCGACCGCTGCGGCCTCGGTCGGCGAGAACACTCCGCCGTAAATGCCGCCGAGGATGATGAACGGCGCGCCGAGCGCCCAGAGGCCGCGAATTGTTGCCTTCAGAAATTCGTGCCTGTCGAACGGTTCCCCGCCGCCGAACTTTCCGCGTCTCGCACGCCACATCACATAGACTGCCAGCATCGCGGCAATCAGGAAGCCGGGGATAAGCCCCGCTGCATAGAGGCGTGGCACCGATTCCTGGGCGGCCGCGCCATACACGATCATCGGAATGCTGGGCGGGATGATGATATCGATGGCGCCAACCGCGGTGATCAGGCCGGCGGCGAAGGTCTTGGGATAGCCGTCCTTCACCATCGGCGGATACATCACCTTGCCGATCGTCGCGACCGCGGCGGCGCTGACACCGGAAATCGCGCCGAAAATCGTCGCAGTTCCGACCGTCGTTATACCGAGACTGCCGCGCAGCGGACCGACGCCGCTTTGCACGAAATCGACAAGGCGCTTCGCCACGCTGCCGCGTCCCATCAATTCGCCGGCATAGATGAAGTACGGTATCGCCAGGAGGGCGTAGGCGCTCACTGAACCAAACAGGTTCTGGTGCAGCGCCGCCAGCGGTACGTTCATGACGAAAACGAGTGTGATCGTCACTCCGGTCAGCAGGACCAGAAAGATCGGAAAGCCCAGAAGCATCAGGACGATCGGCACCACGCCGAGGGCGAAGCTCATGGCTCGACGCGCTCCGCGCCGGTTTCCCGCGAGGGTCCACCGGTGATGCGCTGGATGCCACGCAACAGCACGACAAGAGCCATTGCAGAAAAGCCCACCATGATCGCGCAGTGTGGGATCCATGTCGGGATGCGTGCAATGTCGCTCACCGCGCCCAGTGCATAGATCCGCTCGACATATTTGAACGATTGCCAAGCAACGAAGGTCGCAATCGTCAGCATTACTGCGGTTTCGAAGAGTCCGACCGCCCACCGTAACACCGGCGGGCATGCGCTGATCAGGACATCCATGCGCAGGTGAGTGCCGCGCCAGGTCACCAGAGCCGCTCCGAGGAAGGTGATCCAGATCAGGATGTAGATTTCAACTTCATCCGCGCCGTTCAGCGCGAAGCCTGCGAGATACCGTCCGAAGACGTTGATCACGTTCAGGGAAATACCGATGAGAAGCCCAATGGCGAGGACGCGCTCGATCCATGTCACGAGCGCGTCCACATGCTTATCGACGGAATTGAACAAGGAGGCGCCTTATTTGGTTCGGTCGGCCGCAACTGACAGAGCCTCGAAGTCGGCCTTGATCGCAGTGTTGGCGTTAAGGACCGCCGGCAGCACCGACTTGACCTGCTCAAGATAGGCCTTGCTCTCCGCGTCTGGCAGCACGATCAGTTCGCCGCCGTTCTTTTTCCACGCATCGATGGTGCGGCCGACATCCTCGTTGCCGAACTTTTCGACTTTCTGCTGCGCCTTTAACGCTTCTTCACGCACCATTGCCTGCAGTTCCGGGCCGAGCGACTTCAGGAAATTGCTGTTCGCCATCACCGGAGCGATCAGGAACGAGCCGGGCAGTCCCGTCAGACCCTTGGCGACATCGTAATATTTGAACGCGGTGAAGACTGTTGCGCTGGCGATCAGGCCGTCGATGGTGCGGTTTTGCATCGCTGAGAGGACTTCGCCGAGCGGCATGGAAACCGGAGCTGCACCAAGCTTCTTGAACGGCTCGATCTGGAGCGGGGCGGCGCCCGGAACGCGTATCTTCTGTCCCTTGAAGTCGGCGACCGCGCGGATCGGCTTGTGCGAGAGCAGGTACATGGGGCCGTGCGCCAGAAATGCGATCGGCTCGATACCCTTGCTGTTGCCGAGCGTCGAAAGCTGCTTGCGCACCGCCGGATCGGCAAAAACGCGCTGCGCGTGGCCGAGATCGTTGAAAAGGCCCGGCGCGTCGAATACCTGGAAGCGCGGCTCCAACCCGATGAAGAAGCCGGAAGCAGGGGCCACCGCCTCGATGGTGCCCATCGCGGTGCCTTCGACGGTTGCCGGAATCGGGCCGAGCTGGTTGGCCGGATAGTATTCGACCTTGATCTTGCCGCCGGAGCGCGCTTCGAGCCCGGCCTTGAATTCCTTCGCCCATTCCTGACTGACATCGTTCACCGTCGGCGAAGAAATCTTCATGGTGTGGGTCTGCGCGTGCGCCGCCGTCGCCGACAAGAGCGCGGCAGCGCCGAGCGCGAAACTGCGAAACATTGAATTCATGGGTTTCCTCTGGTTTTGCTTTTGATCATTTCCTGGATTCAGATCAGGCGGCGGGGTCGAGCTTGGCTTTAAGGCCGACTTCTTCATATCCGCCGCCATTTTCGTCCGGCCACGACACCGCCTTCGTGAAGGAGGGACGGGCGGACAGGCGCGCGTACCACTGGTTGACGCGCGGCCGGCGGTCCTTCGACCAGAACTGATCGCTGCCAAGTGCCGACAAGCGGAACATGTAGGGAGCGACCGTAATGTCGGCCAGCGTCAGATCTTCGCCAACAATCCAGGGGCCGGTCTGCAGGACTGCCTCAAGTCTGTCGAGCAACTCCTCGATCTTTTCGCGCGATTGCTGAAGTTCGGCTTCGGTTATCTCGCCGCGCAAGCCTCTGGCGTGAACGTCCTGATAGAACTTGGTCGGACGACGGGCCGCCTGCTTTTCAAGTTCCTCGCGTCCCCAGCGGTTCAGCAGTTTCGGCAGGATGTACTTCACCATCGTCAGCTTGACGATGGCATCGAAGCCCTCCTCACATTTGCGGATGAATTCGCGCATACGTGCCGCCCGCAATGCATCCGCGGGAACGAGGCGGGGGCCATCGAAGGCCTGATCGACATATTCGTTGATGACGGTCGATTCGCGAATGGGTTCACCGTTATGCACCAGCGTCGGCACTACGCCATCCGGATTGAGCTTGAGATAGTCAGGCGTGAGATGCTCGAAACGGAAGATGTCGACATAACGGCTGGTCCAGGCCACGCCCTTCTCTTCCAGTGCCATGCGGCAGCGGACAGAGCACACCGAACTCCAGAAGTGATACAGCTCGACCATGGCGAGTCTCCCGTTGCACCCGTCTTCTTCATTTGATTGACGTCATCGCCGCGACGGACAGGCGATAACGATCGCGTCTTTCAGTATTGACCCTTCGGCTCGAGGCCGAAGGCGTGCTGGCCGTACATGGTGCCGACCGCATCCCAGTTCAGGCTGATATGCGAACTGGCTGCGTGGATGTCTCGCCAGAACCGCTGTACCGGATGATGCAGGCCAAGCGCCGAACCGCCCATGGCAACGAACACGGCATCTACGGCCTGCACGCACAGCTTGGTCGCGAAGGTGTGCGTCAGCCGGTTACGCAGGCGCATGTCGAGATCGACTCTCTTGCCGGCATGGACCGTCTCGCTGGTCTCGCGCAGATCCCGGTGGATCATAAGCTGCGCGGCGTCGATCGAGGCGGTTGCTTCCGCAACACGAAGCTGCACGGTTGGAAATTCCGACATGCGGTTATTACCGCCGGCCACCGCGCCGCGAGTGGCGCGATTGCCGACCTGATCGATGAAGGCCTGCAGCGCGCCGCGTGCCATTCCGAGAGCAGGGGAGACGAGGCACTGCGGCACCACGGCGAGCATGGGCTGCCGGTAGATCGGATTTGAATTGACCGCGATGCCAGGACCGTTGCCAGTCAGCATGTCGGCGAACGTGACCACGCGATGCGCGGGGATGAAGGCGTCATCGATCACGATGGTTTTGCTGCCAGTGCCGGCGAGGCCCATCGGATTCCAGTCATCGTGGATTGTGTAATCGGACTTGGGAACGAGGAAGAAACCCGGCTTGGGCCCATCGGCAAAGGGCACGATGCCGCCCACGATGCCCCATGTCGCATTATCGACGCCGCTCGCGAAGCTCCAGCGTCCGCTCAACTTGTAGCCGCCGCGCTCGGGGACAGCCTTCCCGGTGGGCGCATAGGACACAGCCGCGACCGTATCGAGGCTGTCGCGCCAGAAATCGTGCTGCGCTTCGTCGGGATAGCATCCGATCATCCAGGGGTGGACAGCGCCGAGGCTGTAGACCCATCCGGTCGAGCCATCACCAGCGGCGACCTTCGAAACCGCATCGACGAAAACGTCGTAGCCAAGTTCGAAGCCGCCGAACCGCTTCGGCTGCATGATGCGGAACAGCTCCATCTCACGCATCATGTCGACCAATTCGGCGGAAACCTGACGCGCTTTTTCGAATTCGCTGGCGCGTTCGCGCGCGATTGTTCCGATCTTCTCGGCGCGACTCAAAAGTTCTGAGACGCTCGGTGCGGATGCATTTATGGCAGTTGCTGCAAGGGCCACGTCTCTCTCCCTTTATTATTTTGGTCGAGACTATTCCGCGGACGCCCTTGCGGCAAGCAAAAACTTGCATTTGCAAGTAATACGGTTGCGCCGCCGTGCGAGGACAGGTTGAAAGTGCTTGAATACAAAGGGCTTAAAGCCTATCGATTGTGCCAAACGTCGCAGCGCCATCATGTCACGCAAGCTCAATTTGCAGGATTTCCTGCCCTATCTTCTGAATCGCGCGGGGCTTCGCGTAGGCTTGATGTTTTCGCGCGACGTCGAGCCGTTTGACGTCACGTTGCCGATGTGGCGCGTTCTGAGCGAGCTCTGGCGCAACGGCGACCATCGGCTCGGTGAGTTGTCTGAACGGACCAGCATCGACATGTCGACGCTGTCGCGCTTGCTGGTGACGATGCAACGCAAGGGTCTGATCGTGCGGCGGCGGTCGGGTCTGGATGGCCGGGCGCTCAGCCTGTCGCTGACGCGTCGCGGCGTCGCGCTGACCGAGAAGATCGTGCCGCTCGCGCTTCGCTACGATGGCGTCGCGATGGAGGGTATGAGCGAGCGCGAAGTCGAAGCGCTCAAGAACCTGCTAAAGCGCGTCTACGACAATCTCGAGCAGTTCGACCACAGCTTGCAGCCGGCCGCTAAAGCGCGGCCGGCCAAGAAGAAAGTGAAGAAGAGGCCGAAGCCTCGCGTCAAATCTTCAGCTTGAACAGATCGACGCAGTTGGTGCGGCCGATCTTGATGCGGTCGTTCTCGCTGATCGTGGCCGCATCGAACCAGATGGCGGCGTGATCGATATTCTCGAACGGCCAGTCGGTCGAGAACAGGATGTGATCGGCGCCGATTTCCAGAATGGCGTCGATCAGCGTCTGGGTCCGGAAATTGCCGGACGTGGTGAGCCAGAAATTGGCGTGGAAATATTCGGCGAGCTTCTTCTTTGCCGGATATTTGTGCGGCAGATGCGTGGTCCAGCCGTTGCGGTTGTCGACGCGCCACATCGAATAGGGCAGGCCTTCGCCCATGTGCCCGAGCACGATCTTGAGATTAGGATGGGTGTCGAACAGGCCGGAGGCCATCAGCCGCAGGGCATGGACCGCGGTTTCCTGCCCAAACGCCCAGGTCGGTCCGAGCAGCCACGGATGGCCGTCATAAATGCGCGAGTCCTGCGGCAACGGATTACGAGGATGCAGGTAGAACGGCACGTCGAGCTTTTCGTTCTCGGCCCAGAACGGGCGGTACTGCTTCAGATCATAATAGATAGGCACATTGGGATCGCCGGCCTGCGAGAAGCCATTGACCAGCGAGCCGACGAAGCCGAGCTCCTTCACGCAACGCTGTAATTCGCGGGCGGCGAGATCCGGGTCCTGCATCGGGAGAGCGGCGAGGGCCTGGAAGCGATCCGGGCGCTTCGCGACCTGCTCGGCCAGGAAGTCGTTGGCCTTTCTCGCAAGCTCGTTGGCCTTCTTGACGTCGGGAATGGCCTGGATGGCCGGCGCATTGAGAGAAAGCAGCATCATCTCGATGCCGAACTCATCCATCTGCCGAAGACGCTTGCCGTGAATGTCGAGAAGGCGCGCGCTCAGCTCGGTCCAGATGTCGTCAGGAAGGAAACCCGCTGAATCCTGCAGGGTATCTTCAATGGCGAAATGCTCTTCGAGTGCGATTTTGCCCTTCATACGAGTCCTCCCGGGTTTTACGTGTTTCGGCTACGCCATTAGACGAAACAGGGAATGTTTGCAAATGCAAGCAAATGTGCATCGCAGCACACGCTCTCATCCGCGCTGCCGCAGCGGCGGTGCGCTTTCACGCTGTCACAACGGGAAGGAGGATGTGCGAGGGATATTCCGATCCATGGTAAATGGTGTCGGTGCCGACCTTGTCCGGCGTGTAGTCGTGCTGGAACACGAACTCTGTGAGCTGGGAATCGCCGTTTGCGATCTCAAGCCGGATCCGGCTGCCCTTCGTAAAGCGATACGCGGTCGGCATCACCGCAATCTGGAACTGATATATTCGGCCGGGCTCGATCGGCTGCGGATCGTCGTGGGTGTACCACGGCGCGCAAAGACGAGACCGATCCTGGTCAATCGCACGGTGCGAGGCGCGCAGCCAGCCTTTGGTGACGACCCGCGAGCGCGGTTGCGCGTCGTCGGCTGCAGGGGCCGCAGCAAATTGCTCGGAGAGCTTGACGATGAAATCGGTGTCGCTGTTGCTGGACGAGGCGAAAAGGTTGAGCTGGATCGGCCCCGCGATCTCGATATCCTCTGCAAGTTCCGGCGAGGTGAAGGTCAGGACGTTACGAACCGGATCCGGCCGCCCATTTTTGTCAAAGCCCACAACGCCAGCGCGCCATTCTGGATTCGGGTAATCGTAGCTCGTCGATCCGCTGCTCTGGCTTTCGCCGAGGCTGCCGTCGTTCAGCGACTTCACCGAACCTGTAGGACCTTCGCCAAGAAAGTAGGTGCGATAGGCGATGTTCGCCGGCGGCCATGTCGCTGCGGAGCGAAAAGTCTCTGCGCCGGGTACGAAGTAACGGACGTCCGCTTCATCCGGATAGGAGGTCTGTTCCCCCTTCAGGTAGCAGTCGTAGAACGGGCGCAGATAGGTCTCATGGAATGCGACGCTGGAAAAATCAGCGACTGCCGCAAAGAGCGAGGATGAGCCAAATACCAATAGCTTCTTCGGCGACTGCGTGCGCTCAAAACCAACGATGTTTCCGTTCAGGTGCAGGTCAACTTTGGTCCACACTCCGATCGAAAAGACAGGTACCTTGATTTTGTCGAGGTTCTCGGCGGCCGCGCGCACTTTCCAGAAGTCGTCATACGTGTTGTGGCGCTTCACAGCGCCGACGTAATCCCATTCGATGAAACGCGACGGGCCGCTGGCGGGATACTGGTTGATGCTGCGAGTCGTCGAGTTGTACCAGGTCGAGGGAAAGGCTCCCGGTATGCCGCCGGTATAGGCTGACGAACGGTAGGTATCGACGTTTCCATCATAGGGCGCGATGCAGGCCAGTCCTGGCGGGTTCTGGATGCCCATGAACCATTGCATTCGTGCGTAATAGGATTGGCCGATGCCGCCGACCTTTCCGTTCGACCAGTCCTGTTGTGTGATCCAGACGATGACATCGTAGAGATCACGTTGCTCGGCCTCGCACATGTAGCGGTATTCGCCGCCTGACCGCCCGGTTCCGCGCACGTCAAGGTGCACGAACGCGTAACCGTGCTTCAGGTAATAGTCGATCGGTCCGGTCTCGCGCCACAGGAAGATCGGAGTCGCTGGCGCGACATTGTTGTCAAAGCGATAAGGCGAGGCCGCGAACAGGGTGGGACAGCGGGACTTGCCTTCCGGGAGATAGACCGCGGCAGCCAGCTCGACGCCGTCTCTCGCGCGGATTGACGCGATGAAGCGCGGCAATAATGCTTTCATTCCGTGTCCTCGCGATTCCATCAGCCCCAAGCGCTTTGTCTTATCGAGGCCGACGGTCAGACGTCTTTAAAATTCTTTCGGCGATGGCGCGATGCAGGATTGCTATTGTCTCGGCGCTCGCCAAGCGCTCCTTGAAAAATCTCGACGATCGTCCCGGCGCGACTGCGCCGATGAACCTGATAGGGCGACTCGGATTGCGCAGGCTGCGACCGGTGCCGATGATCCCATTAGTGCGCTTGTAGAGCGATCATGCCCGGCCTGCTTACTCAGCGTTCTCGGATGTTCGGCAGCGGCAAGATGTGGCGGACGGCGCAATCGCCATCCGCCGACGAGATCTGTCCCTACGAAAGCGCGTTCAGTCCTTCGCGTACGGATAGATTATCGTTCCATTCCGATATTTCTCCGGCCAGAGAACAGGCTGTTTCTCACCGTCGCGGAACTGTGCCGCATCATTCGGCTGAACATTCTGGAACTGCGAGAAGACCGTCCGCGGCTCAGCCCACTCGCCGTCCTTGCCAAATTTCAGCGGGCCGGCGACGGTGTCAAACGTGTTGGCATGAATGTATTTGGCGATCTTATCGTGGTCGAGGCTCTTCGTTTCGGTTACGGCCTTGGCGAGGATCTGTCCCGCCGCGTAGCCGAAAGGAACGAAGCCGTAACCGAACGGATCGATCTTCTGTCCCGCAGCCTTCTCGCGATACTTAGCCAGCACCTCTTGCAAACCCGGGAACTTGAAGATCGGGGTGAAGCTTTCCATGATCACGAGATTGTTGGCGAGCGGGCCAAGCTGCACTTTGAGCGGCGTCGCGAGTAGGCCGATCATCGTGCCTCCGAACATCTTCGGCTTCAGTGCGACTTCGTGTGCGGAGCGAACGATGCCGACCGTGTCCGGCGGATAGGCGGCGACGAAAACGATGTCCGGATTGGCCGCTTGAACCGCGCGCATGATCGGAGCGAAGTCCGTCGTGGTCGGCGGATAGCTGCGGTCATAGACGATCTTGAAGCCGAGCTTCTTCGCATTTTCCTTGGCGCCGTCCGCTGCGGTGCGGGCGAATTCTGCGTCGGCTGCGATCATCGCGACGGTCAAGGGCCTTGGCTTCTGCTCAGCGGCAAGCTCGAAAAAGCCCTTCGAGAATGACGCCACGCCCTCAGTCGAGACCGGCACCATTGAGAAATAGCGATCGTAGTTGAAGTGGCGATTCACGCCGATCGCGAGCATCGTGATCGTGGTCTTGCCATTCTGCATGATGACCGGCATCGCGGGCGCAGCCATGTTTGTGGCGTACGGTCCGAGCAGAAGGTCAACTTTGTCGACCGAGAGCAGTTTTTGGTAGATCGCCGGCACGTTGGCGGGGTTGCTCTGGTCATCGTAGTGAATGAGTTCGACCGGCCGGCCAAGCAGGCCGCCAGCTGCATTCTGGTCGTCACGCCAGATTTCGAGTGCACGCAGCAATTGCTGACCGTTCGGCGCCACCGCGCCGGTCAGCGACATGCTGAACCCCACCTTGATTGGGTCGCCTTTAGGTGCTTGCGCGGACGCTGCGCCTACAGAAAAGAACATGATAGCCGCCAACGCGACCGCCCGCGTCCAAAGCATTCGTCGTGTCAAACCCATTGCATACCTCCCATTTTGCGCATCGCGTTTTTGATCCCGGCTCTTGGTGGCCGGTTATCCGTGACGATGGTTATTCCATCATTTCGTCCGGCGGCATTGGTCCCCAGAGATTCGCTGCTTCCGGAGTCTTGGGCCATGTCTTCGGCCGCTGCGGATGGTCGCGATGCCAGGGCCGCGGCTCGAAATAGCCGAGCGACTCGTCCTTCATCAGGTCGAGTTCGGCGAACA
>VFQN01002093.1_pt1 | contig 31749 bp, 31 predicted proteins | sample 3512371 | NCBI WGS metagenome assembly VFQN01 (sample SAMN10412370, study PRJNA504923) | tailings metagenome | isolation source: Replicate 2 from Balatoc abandoned mine | place: Philippines: Itogon, Benguet | collected 2017-08-28 | reverse complement strand
CCTTGTCTCCATCAAGGCATCGCGGCCCTTCGAAAGGCTGCTTCCCAATGTGCTACGGCCCCGAGATCGTCGCCCATGCGGTGCGCGAATGGCTCGGTCGGCTCGGCGTCCCCACCCTCTATATCGAGAGCTTTAATGCCCGCCTGCGGGATGAACTGCTCAATGGTGAAATCTTCTACAGTCTGGAGGAGCTCCGGTGCGTCACCGGCTGGTGGCGCGATCATTACCATCGCCTCCGACCGCACAGCAGCCTCGGATATCGACCACCGGTTCCGGAAACGATCAAGATGCCAGCCTGGCCGCTCGGCTCCGCTGCGCTCCGCGTCCCGCTCAGGCTGGCATCGGAAGCGATCTTCAACTAACTATGCAAACGGACCAGTCATCGCGGGCGGTCCATTTTCACTGGGCGCGGGAATGATGTCGTCGAGATATTCGGCAGTGGAGCCTATGTCGAAGGCGGGGACGGGTACGACTATTTCGTGTTCGCCGACGCGTCGTTGATCGCTGACCCGTGGATTACGAACTGGGTCGAGACACGACGCTACGCGCAGCCGGAACACATCGATATTTAACATAATCTTTGTTATCGAACATTGATTTATCCCACATTTGACGACTTTGAAAGATTGTGGGATAAATCCTAATGAGCACTTTTCGCGCCTTCAGCGATGAGCAATCCCGGCTTCTCGTCAACCTCCGGCAACGTTATGAATCCTGGGTCGTCAACGAACGCGCCCGGGCCGCGCTGCCTTATGATTTGCGCCGCAAGACCGTCGGCGAATATGAATATCTCTATCAGATCCATGATCGTAGCGGAAACGGCAAGTCGCTCGGTCGCATGGACGCTGCGCGGGAAACCGAGTTCCAAGCTTATCGCGAACAAAAGGCCGAACTGAAAGAGCGCGGTGCATTACTGAGCTCCAGTCTTGCCGAAAGCGCCGCTCTGTACCGGGCTCTGCGTCTTCCCCTGCTTTCCAGCGATGCCGGTCCCATTCTTAGGGAATGCGACCGTCGCGATCTCCTTGGCTCGCACCTGCTCGTCGTCGGGACCAACGCGATCGCGGCCTATATGATTGAGGCCAATGGCTTCATGCTCCTGCCCGACGAAACCGAAGATTTCGATCTCGCATGGGTTGCCGCCGCGCAAGAAGATTCCGAACAAACTGTCTGGCAGATGCTGAAGACCGTCGATCCAACATTCACGATCAATAGCGAGCGTGATTTCCAAGCGCGGAATGCCCGTGCATATGAGGTCGAGTTGCTCGTAGCTCCGTCTCGTGCCGGAACACTGAGCGACCGCGATCAACCGCGGCCGATACCTTTGGCAGAGCAGGAGTGGCTGCTGCTTGGTCGACCTGTCGACCAAGTCGTCGGCTGCCGCGATGGGTCCCCTGCCCGGATCGTGGCGCCGGACCCTCGATGGTTTGCGCTCCACAAACTCTGGATGTCAGAGCAGGCCAAGCGCAATCCTCTTAAGCGTCCGAAGGACCGTAAGCAGGGGCTGGCGCTGCTCGACGCCGTCGCCGAGGCCATGCCACACTATCCGCTCGATGAGGCATTCGAAGCGGCGATTCCGCCCGATTTGCAGGGGATTTTCGAGAATTGGCAGAAAAATACCACATCTGGACGCAAGTCCAAATGGTGATGTGAGAGAGCCTTTCGGAAGAGATTATGCGGCTTTGTTTACCTCGTCGATCAGCGCCTGAACCTTCCCAATCGGTGTTTCGTCAATTGGCCGGATCGTCTCGCCGCAACCTTGGCATTCGACCGTTCGCCGCAAGCGCAACGTCCTGTAAGTGAGGTTCAGCGCGAAACCGCATACCGGGCAGTTCGTCTGCGCCCTGATGTCGTCCAGTTCGTTCGCCATAGGCCATAATACCACACTGACGGTGCCCCGGCTACGCGGTGATGTCCTCACGCGGTGTTTCTGCCCGTCTATAATCGAATTACATCTTTAGCGACAGAAGCTGTTCACCAATTGCTGCTAGTGTGCGCCCATGGTTGAACTTGCCGATCACGACAGAGCCTTTTGGGACGATGGCGAATGGGTCAGCTGGGACGAGATAAATCAGCAGATCGAATACAAGGAATGGCGGGCGAAATATCCGAATGCCGACATCTCGCTCGTTCCGATCTTCGAAAGCCTTCTCTCGACAGCGTGTAGCTACAACGCCCACACCGGGCAGCATCTGCAGGTTTACGGCGACATCGGCGAATTATATGGCGCGATCACCCATGGCATCCGGTTGAACCGGAATTATGCGCAAGGGTCCGACGGACGGCTCGACAACGACCTGATCGAAATCAAAACGATCACGCCGTTCAAGCGGACGGACACCGTTGAAATTAATATGGCGCGGAACTTCAGCAAGGTTCTAATCGTCCGCATCAATGATGAGTTCGATATCAGCGGGAAGCTGATCGACCGGAAATCGCTGCCCAAGGCTAAAGGGAAAATCCGTGTAAGCTGGAGTGAGGTTTCAGGTCATTCGATCATCTAGGTTTTCCGCTTTCCCGGGCCTAGTCGAACACCATCTTCCGGGTGACCGACGTCGTTCCCAAGGTTGCGTACGAACCGCCTTCCAAGAGCTTGGCTAAGCCGACGCAATTGAACCATTTGGCGTTGATGCCATTGTCCGCAAGATATTTGGTCACATAGGCCTTGGACCAACCCTGACTGGTCGATGCCAGCCGGTTGCCGCGACCCACGATTGTCTCTTCTGGATTGCCGATCCCTATCGAAGAGCAACGGTAGGTGTCCGGGACAATCAGCTTTTCGCCCTCGAACCGGATCCCGCTGATGTTGCCATCGTTCGGCAGGGTCCTCACTTCCCCGGCAGAGATATCGATTGTTCGAGACATTTGCGCCGCATGAACGCATTCGTAGCCATCCTTAATCGACCAGCAGCGGGTCAGCGCGTCCGAAAAGCCTTCGACGCCCGATTGCGCTACAAAGCTCCCGTCTGCCACCTTCTCCCAAGTCACCGTCTTTTCAGCCGATCGCGGCATATCGACCGGGCGTGATAGGAAAATCCAAGCGCCATAACCGGCGGCGATGGTCGCGACGGTGGCCACCCCGATCCAAAGCTTGCTCATTCGCCCGCCGCCCTCTCCGCACCAACCGCCGCGTCTTCCGCCGCGATGATATTATCCGCGTTCGCCCGCAACCCCAGTCTGATTCCGATCGAGCGATCCAAGCCAGCGCGGATGTCCGCGGCGATGGCGCCAGTCAGCTCGGCGCTCGTCAGGCCTAGCAGTTTGATCATCAGCACTCGAAGCTTGGAGACATATGGCAGGAAGTCACGATTTGCACGATTGTTGGGCATCAGCGCCTCGATGGTATCTAGCGCCCAAAGCGAGGTTACCCAGCATTCCATAAAGTCGACAGGCATTTCGACATATTCTCGCGCCATCATGAGCCTGGAGATAGCCGGCGATCGACTGCCGAAAAATGCGACGAGCGCCCGTACGACCAGCCGGGGCCATGATTGGGGTGCGCTCGAGCAGTCGAGCCCCTTCGGGAGGTCGTTACAGCGAGCCTTGTAAAGCAGGAGCAGGATCCAATAGCGAAGACGGAGGACCTCGGCTGATCCGATGGCACCCTCTCCATCTTCGATTTCCTCCGCATAGGCCCAGATATAATATTCGAACTCTTTGGCATCTACTGTCCGAAGCTCGACAGGCTCCCGATCAGCCGAAGTCGACGGGGCGGGTTCGACGTCGGCATCCGGCATGTCATCCATGTCATCCGCTTCGTCGCCCATATCGAGCCAGCCGTCATCGTCGCGATCGGTGCTGGGCTCGCCGCGCCCGGTCAACAGATTTAGAAAACCCCGAATGCTGTCGGTGTAGGTGCCGGCCAGGCTATTGGCTCCATTCCCGCCCCCCCGCGTAGCGCCCGGGCGCGCTTCGGTGAATTCCTCATAGCTGAGATTTGTTGGATCGGCTCCGGCTCCGACTTCTTTCGGATCTCGCGGACGAGCGCTTGCGATCACGGCATCCTCTTTGTTCTCCGAAAAATCGGCGCGGACCAGAGTTTCGAATGCTTCGTGCATCCAAAGCTCAAAATCAGTTCCATCGGTGAAGTGGGAGAGCGCCCGAGCGACGCGGCCGCTGGCTGCTTCCCGGCGACTTTCCCTGAGCGCCTGCCGGTGCGAAACGTGGGCCGTTGTCGAGATATATTCGCCGCGGACAATGCGTGCAAAGTAAAGCTTCTGCTGAAGTTCCGAGGCGATTGACACAACTCGTCGAGCGCCAACGCTCGCAAACGACGTCGCCGGAACGTCTGCCACCACCCTGCCGGTGCGGTCGAGAAGCTGGACGGCTCCATCCCCTGCGTCGCCGATGGGCGGCTGCCAGAATAGCGAGCCTTGATCCAGTTCGAAGGAGCCAGGACGCCGAGCCGCCAAGGCCACCAGCGGGATTTCGGGCCGAGCTTCGCGGTCCGCTAAATCGGAGAGCTCAAGCCGATCAGCGTCAATCCAGCGATCTAGCGCTAACGCTTCGACTGCGGCCCCCGCTGGCAATCGGCGATAGATGCATGCCTCTGCGTTGCTGCCGACGCTGGTCAGTGCCGCCGTCGTACAATTCGCGCTCCCCAATAGGACATGATCATGATGCTTCGTCATCGCGACGAAGATTTTCGCATGAGTGAAGCGCGATGACGGGTAATCAAGATCTACGAGCCGCACCCTTTTTGCGAAGGCTGCTTCGATGGGGAATTCGTGTTGTTCGCTGTCGATCGGAAGAATGATCTCTTTAGGCGAGAGTTCGGCCGCCAATTCAGACAGGGCGCTGAGGTTGTTATCCCAGTAGGGACTGACAATGATCAGCTTCCGCACCTTCTCGTCGCCGATCCATTCCACGAACCGGTCGGCAATCCCGTGATCTGATGATGAAGGAAGGAAGCCAATTGCAGAACCGTCCCCCAGTTCTTTAAGCGGTGCCCCGACCGGCCCTTCCAGCCAAGGCGCACGTTCCCGGGCCCAGCGTAGCGCATCTCGCGCTGGGCACGCCTCATCAGGCACCAGCGAGTGCAAATACTGCCAGATAGCGCGGAGCAGTTCTCGTTCGGGCCCCTCTTCACTGCCAGACTCGATCTCAATGGCGATCTCCACATTCCCGCCGAGCCCGGCAGCAGTAGCATTGGCCGAACTGACAAATGCCCTTCCCGTCTCGCGACCGAGTTGCAGAATGATCTTGGGGTGGAAGATGCCGTCGCTCGCTGGCGGACTATGAAGCGCGTAATCTCGGCCTAGTGCGATGGGTAACCTCGAGCCGTCGGAAAGGGCCATTGCCACCATGCGATCGTCGGCGATCATGAGAAGATTGGTGGCGCCGCTTGCCATGATCTGCGGCAGCAGTATTTCTTCGACCGCGGCGAATTCAACCGCGAACGTGGTCGCGATGGCGCTGTGAAAGGGCTTGCGGGGTCGCCGACCCAGCCGATCAGGCAGTTTCATGCGGCCGCCTCCAGCAGGGAACGCGCGCGCGCGGTCGGGCCATCTTCGTTCAGGAGGTGAATGTCTTCGAGAAACTGGATCGCCGGCACCAGACGAGGAGTCGTCGCGACTGGCTGATAGCCCTTGAGGTAGATCAATCGACCATCCCGTGCCTCGAACAGGAAGGTATAGTCTCGTTGCCTGCGGAGCTTTTGCATCGCGACCCAGCTATGACGTCGAACCACACGCTCGACTACATAGTCGGCGATCTTCTCGATGACGGTCTGATCTTCCTTCAAGGCCAGCCAATTCAGCTCGGTGCGGAGCGAATGCGCCATACCGCGCGCAGGAAAGCCCTGATCGACGCGGCCCGCTAGGTCGGGACGCTCCAACGTTCGTTGATGGAGCGCTGCCATCAACTGAATGGCGGCTATGGCCTTCTCGTCAGGCGCGCCGCGCGAATTTGTCAGCTGGTTCCAGGTCGCTCGGAAGTCATATTTCGCGCTGTCGATCTTGGATCGGAATTCGCCCCAAGATCTAGCGAAACCCGTCTCGGCTTGCGACACGAGATCGTCGACGACCTGCGCACGAATCTCAGGAATCGATAGGCCGCCATCGGAGGTATTGAGCAGCGAGATAGCCCAAGCCAACAGCGATGCGGCCGCCACCTGCATCAGGTCCTGGCAGTTGTAGACCTCCCAGTTCAGTCGCTGAGCTTCGAGTTCTAAGGGCAGAAAGTCCGCGGGCGGATTGAAGAGGTGCCATCGGACGTCTTCCGGTCCGGGGCTCTCTGCGATGGCACGAGCCGTTTCGAGGACGAGGCGCAGAGATGCACTTCGGCTGCGCGCGTTCTCTGAGGCAGTGTCTGCGTCTGCGAATAGGAGCATTTCGTAAAATTCGCACTCGGCGCTGCCCTCTTCGATTTCGGATGGAGCAATTCCGCTGAGGCGCTCGAGATCGGGAACGCTTACGCTGGCATCCGCGATCTTCTTCTTGAGCAGCTTCGCAACGTCCGGGCCGATTGCGTTGGCGAACAAGATCGCGGCTCGTTTGCCGAGCTCGCGCGTGGCGACCTGAATGCCATGCTTGTTGTAGGTGAAGAGCCCCAGTTCTTCCATTTGGGAAAAGTATGCGCCACCGAAGACGCCGAGCGCTTGGCGCAGATATAGTTTCTGCGATCGATCGGTAGTGGCGGCTGCAGCGAAATCGATGACCTTCTTGCCGGCGGCAAGCCTTCCGTTCGCCCATTCGGTTCCCCCGACGCCAGTCTCATTGGCATAGGCAGCGACAAGGGCATAGAGCGCCTCAGCTCTGCGGAGCCAAGTTCGCCACGCCTCGAAATCGTCGGAAGCTCCGCTGCGTGCATAAGTTTCGCTGACCCAGCAATAGTAGCAGTAGTAGCGCATGCGAAGGGTAACATTGCTGATTCCCGGCAAAAGCGCTTGGTACAGGAGGACACCGCTATTTTGAATGCCAAGGGGGTCTAGGCCGCGCTTCTCCGCCTTCTCCGTCCACTGAGGTAACAGATCCAAAATTTCCCCCCAATCGGGGATTCCGGAATTTCGTCCCCTTTATCATGTAAGACGTTCCGCGCCCCTTTTTTTGCGGAAGTGCCGCTGAGATTGTGTTGGCCGATGCAACTCTTCCCCGCGAGCGTTTCTCAGCTTATCGAATTTTGACGGCGGTGCTATTGCGATCTGCGCCGTTTCGGAACGGTGTAGAGATTGACGTCGCCAGCGAAAGTCAGCGTTATAGGGGTGCGGTTAGTTGGTGATCGCGAGTTCAATGAGGTTGCGGCTGATTTCTCTTGAGCGGGCGACGAGGCCGCGTGTTTGGTCACGAAGCATAAGTTGGCCGATAATGCCTTCGACATAGGCCGGATTGGTTTTATCGATAACTTCCAGCGCGTTTTTGCATTTGTCGAGCGGGCATTGCTTGAGGGCAGACACCACATATTCCGACCCGAAATGCTCGGAAACAGCGGCTAGATCGAACATATCACGAGGTTGGAAGCTCCAGCCGCGATAGAATACCTTCTTGGCGATGATTTCCGCTGGCGTCTCCAAAGCTACTGCATGCCCTCGTACATCGGTCGCTGTGGTCGGGTCTGGAAGGATATTATCGCAGCAAATGAAGTCGATTTCGCCCAAATTCTCATATGCGAGCTTCAGGACGTCCGCGCCGGCTTGGTAGCTATCGGGAGCTTGGTCGAGCTTGATACCCTGCGTCTCGGGATTCAAGAACGGTAGATATTGCGGATCGTCCAGAAACAGATCGATATCGTGGCTCTCGCGATGATCGATCTGCAACATCAGGGCAGTCCCGCCGCCGAAGCTCCATTGGGGCGAAAAACCATTTTTTTCGTCGAAATGCTTCAGGATGCCGATGGCGAGATCGAAGAGGACCGGCCATTCGCTTGGCCGCTTCTCGGGCACGGCGTCAGGCCGCCAGCGGCAATGCGTAACCCGAAAGCTGCGAGACCTGCTCTGCGACTTGGCTAGCCAGTTGCTCATTCACATTCATGGCCCACATGAACTGCTTCTGGACCTGAAGCGGAACTTCCGAGAAAAATGCGAAAACCGGCGCATTGAAGTCAATCGCGCTCTGGGAATCGATGATCATAGCGGCAAGCTGATGTGCGGAAACAGCCGCCCCGTAAGGGGCGTTCACCGTCGTAAGCACTTGAGTTACAGCGTTTGCCATCATCCGACTCTTAACGCGATCCTGATTGGATCGTTGCTCTCATATAGCGTCGCGCGGTTATCAAAACAAGAATGCCAGCTTTGACGGGCAAATCCTGCTCAGAATTCGCAGCGTTCGACGCTTACCCGTTACCGCAAAACACACAGCAACTTGCCGTTCAGGGGTGTTTCCTGTATGTTCGCGAAGAAGGATAGCGCCATGGACGATCAGTATCACGGCTTTCACGATGACTCGGAGCATCTTCGAAACGAGGATCTGATGAGTCAGCTAATTGATCCCACGCACCCGCTGTACCTGTCGCCGGCATCGGCCGCGCCGACGCATTTCGCGTCGACCGTGGATGCTGATTTTGATCCAGCCTCGCAGACGGCTGCCGGTCAGGGTGCGGGCGAACTGGGACCTTGGGGCAAGCGTTTCGTCTATTCGTGGTTCGCGCTTGGCGCAGCCTACTTCGGCCTCATCTTTATCTTTGGAGCACATTGAACACAGCCGGCGACATGTCTCCGGCTGTGTTGATTAGCGCTTCCGTCCTCGACCTCGCTGCGGCTTCGGATCGTGTTCAATGTGAAGATGGTTGTTCGCCGGCTTGTCCTTGAACGTCTCGAAATTGACGTCGTAGTCGGGGCCCAGTCGCTCCCGGACATCTCGAGCCCACTGGCGCCCCTGGCCAACACTAATGTCGTTCCCGCGCAAATCGACGCCTTTCCCTTCCGGGTGAAGACTGCCACGAGAATGCTGGCTGTCGCGCGCAGAAGTCACCACGCGCTGTGGCAGCCCAAGCGCGTGGGCTGAAGCTGCCGCGGCGGTCAATGCCGGCGCCATACTCGAGTCCATCGAACTCAAATTGGTCCCCGACTTAATTCCGAGACCCGCGGCCGAGGCAACACCTCCGAGGTTGACCCGTTCTCCACCGAGCGGCGCTTCTGCCGCGCTGTCGAGGCCGAGCGCACGAAGCGCAGACGCCACGCCAGGCATTGTACGGATAACCCAGCTGTCATTGCGAGCTTCTGCGGTCGCACCGAGGCTATCAGCTTGCCGGCGATCTCCGAGCAGAGTTGCGCGCATGCCCTGTCCATATTCTTCAAGCCGAGCAACACTCCCGTCCAGTCGGCCAGAGACGTCGTTCTCGAGCCCGACGTCTCTCGCGGAACCGGAAACATCGACTGCAGGACCGCGCGAGGAGATGTCGGCCATGCCGGCAGCACCGATCGCACGGATGTCGTCGGCTGTGGAGAACGACGGGCCAGCGATTGTCGCCCCCGGCGCATCGGGGACGACGCCGAGATCGCGGTGCATTTGGTCAACGCGATCATCCATGAACTGCTTCAGCAAGGCATCCTGCGTCATCGCTTGAGTTGTCGTCATGTTGACAAGTCCAGGATGGTAGCTCTGGTCGAGATGGCGGTTTTGCGGATCCATCATCGCCGTTTGCGCATAGCGCACGAAGTCCTGGCTCAGATTCTTGTTGAGCGAATAGCCGTCGCGCTCGAACTGCGAGAATTCGTTCGACCAACGCTGGTATTGATCTTCGGCGCGCGAAGCTTCCTCGCTGAGACTTTGCGAATGGCGAAGATCCTGTGACACTTCTTGACCGAGTCCACGAACCTGGCTGTCGGTTGACGACGTAGTAGCCCGATAGAAGCTCTCGCGTGCTTGGCGAGCGGCTTCCGAATTGGATTCCCTCTCAAGCCACTGCAAGGCATCCGTATTGGAATTCTGCGTCGACACGCCCTGTTCGGTATTTCGCGTGTCAGTAGATTTTCCATTCAGCCCGGCGCGTAAGCTGCCCTGAGCGGAGAGAGGTCCTCCGCCCTTAAGGGTGCCGCTTCCGTCGACCCCATAACTGCCCGTCAGCGCAGTGTCGCGTGCAAGTTTGTCGGCCTCGGTCTTGGTCATACCGAACTGAGTTTGCAAGGTATTCGACCATTGCGACGACAAGTCCTGAACCTGCGCAATTGACGACTGGAGCGCGCGGCCTTCTTCAGTGGTTGCACTTGCTGACGTCTGCGCGGTGTCAAAGAGGCGCGCCGATTCTGTTCGGGTCGTAGCCCAGCTATCGTTTGCCGCGACCCGCTTCTGTTCCACCACGCTCGAACCTTGGCTAAGTCCCTTCTGCAGCTGCGAGCCATAATCCTTGCTCGCCGAAATCGCGAAGCCGAGGTTCGAAATACCCTGACTAGTATCATAGGCGAAAGTGCCGTCCTCGTTATACCGGGTGAACGCGCCGTCGCCGGAGCGCTGCTGGATGGATCCGGCGCCGGTTTGGAAGCTCGGCGCGGTCGAATATTGATCGCGGCTGAGCGTATTGATTTGACGGTTCATCAGAGACGCGTTGCCATAGGAATAATTGCCCGTCGTGGCTTCGGCCGCAGCCTGTTCGGCCGCATTCTGGCTGGGCGAGAGAAAACTCGCCGAATGCGATGCGATCGCCATCGCACCCTTCGCCATGCCGGCAGCAATGAAGGGCACGGACATGATCATGTAGCCGGCGAGTGCGCCGACATCCTGATTGACGGCCGAGATGCCCGAGAAGTTGGCAGCGGTCATGCCGCCGCTCGCGCCCCACGACGCCAAGGAATCCTGCCAGCGCGACATGAAGATCATGTTCAGAATGACGAACAACGGCCCCCACGCGGCGAGGTAGAAGAAGCCGGTGATATAGCCTTTCGCAACCGTCATTCCGTTTGTCGGCAGCAGCATGAGCAGGAAAAGGATCGGGAACAGCGAATAGAACACGACAGTCAACACGATGTTCAGCAAGGGAACCCACTTCATCGCGCCCGACGCGATCGTAGAATAGGTGTTCCGCGTCTGAATGTCCGCGCGGGTCTGAGCGAACGCATCGATCGCCCCCTGCGCCGAACCGTTCGCAAAGCTGTCTCGAGCTTCCGTCAAGGCGTTGATGAACATCGCCTGCCGAATGAGCTGACCGCTGCTTGAGCCCATACCCGCAGCGTTCATGCCGCTCATATCGTTGTTCAGCCGAGTTGAGGCCTGCGCGACAGGTATGCCCGGGAAGAACTGCGACGCAATTTTGGGTGCCGCGACCGCGTAATAGCCGTTCCAGCCATTGCGAATGAAATTATAGGCCGTTTCGCAAGTGACGATTCCGGAGGTCCCGTCGGGATAGATATATTGCTGCGACAGCGCGACCGACCCCGGCCCCATGGCGGTAAGCAGGTCCGGAGACTTCAGAATGTCGTCATAGGTCTTGCGGCCGAGCAGGATGTCATAAAAGACGCACTGCTTGAAATGCTCGTTGAGGTTGGTCGCGTAGACCGGATCGTCGATACGAAGGCCCTGGGTGGCGTCGAGCAGTTTCGCGCCATAGATCATGCCACCAGTCGAATAGTTGAGGACCTGGGGCATCGCGAATACGGTTTCGGCCGCGCGCGTCAGATAATCGCCGATTTGGCTGGTGAAGCCGGCGATCAGGCCGAGTCCGATCGGAACATTATCGACGACCGCGGCCGTCACACCCGGGTTGGTGCGGTCGGTGACCTTGACCGAAATCGTCGGCACCAAGATGACCATATACATCAAGGTCGCCTGCATGAACCATTTTAGCAGTGCGCGCGGATCCATGTTCCACGCCGTGACGAGGAGCGCCCAGGTGAAGGCCATGACCATCACCACGCGAATGAGGCCCCGGTAGCCACCGGAGCCAGCCCACGACGCGACCGCGTTGAAGACGTTGACGAGATACTCCCCGCCCCCAACCGTGAAGACCTCGATCATCGCACGCGCTCCTTCAGCCCAAAATCAGGGCCGCAAACCTTGCGCCGACAAGGCGCGTGAGAAGTTGAGCGATGCCGCCATCCCGGGAGCCATGCGCGTTTGCAGCGTACTTTCGATCATCATCGCGCGATCGACGATTTCGAACGTGCGGGTAACGCGCTGGTTCACCGTGCTTTCACGTTCGAACAACCGCTGCCGCACACGCGCGAGTTGCTCATTGAACTGCCTCAGGTTCTCCGAGTCTGCCTGATTGCTGTTGTTCGATTGGCCGGCGGCAACCTGGTCGAGCATTCGCTGGACGATCGAATTGAGAAGATCGATCGCCGTGACTTCCGCAAGCGAATTGAGTTCGCCCGGTGAAAGATTGAAGCCGGATGCGGCTTGCACGGCGACAACCTTGTACAGCGGGATGCTGGCGATACCGAGAAGGTTCTTCTCTTCCGTCGTCAGCGCCGCGTTGGTGCGAACCTTATCACTCATCGACTGGATGAGAGCTGCAACGCGCGGGCGGAGCGCTGTTCCTCCCAGCGCGGGGATAGTGCGCTTGCTCGGGCCCAGGCACTTGTCCGTTTCGTCGCAGCCGAGCACATCTATCGCCTTGTCGCCATCGAGGAGCGCATCCAGGATCGCGGGATCGCCCTCGCCGCGATAAATGATCGGCAGCGGATCATTGTCGGAAGGCCGCTTGCCGACGACGATCGTCCCGGTCAGCGTCATCACCAACTCGCGCATCTGACGATCGGCACTCTCCAGCGGAGATTGCTTGATCATGTCCCAGGCATAATTCTTGGGTCCGGGGGTCATTGCTGCCAGCGAAGGATCGGTGTTGGAATTGATCGTCGACGATCTTTCACCGCCGTTGCCGCATCCACGACGCGACTTCGCCCAGTCAGAGAACCGACCGGCTGACGTGCCGATCGATTGACAGATACGATCTTCGGCCGCGTCGACCTTCGGCCAGACGGCGCCGACAGCCGCGGCGGCCGCCTCGCAGCTCTGCATGTTGAACTGGTTCACCTTGTTGGCGATGTCCTGGAGCTGGTCCATGACGCCCCCGATTTGCGGGCTGATGCTGTCGATCGCGAGCTTGAAAGCGAAACCGATCGCGTTGTTAGCGATCGCCTTCAGGTTCGCGACGAACTCGGACATATTGATGAACGAGAATGAGCCAGAGAAGATGTCGATGCCGCCGCAGCCGGCGCGGACCTTCGGAAGCTGAATATTCGCAGGATAGACGCTCTTCTGTGGGAAACGCGCCCAGACCGAACCCAACGAATAATAGCCGGCGGATTGCCCCTGATAGGCGGTCGCACCGGTGGCGTTCGCCGAAGCGCCCATATCGTTGAAGAAGTCGCTCATTTCGTCGCCGACGCCGGCCTCTGCCGGCGCTGCCGCCACCGACAGGGCAATGATGCCTATGCCGATGCGCGAGACTGCCACGCGGATCCGCGCGATGAATGTGATTGCGGTCATCAGAAGTCGCTCCCAACTTTGGTGCTCGTGAGCGTGAAAATGCGTTCGGTGATTTCGTCGGCCGACAGGATGCCGGTGCCGATCGGGATGGGGCGACGGCTCACGGTATCGTAGAGAACGAGTGCCGGCGTTGCCTTTGAGGCAAGCCCCATCTTGGCGTGTTGGCCGACGTCGACCACGTAGTTGGGGAACACGCCGTTCGGACCGCCGTCCATCGACACCGCGACGACATTGAAACCGCTGCTAGTCGCAAGCGATTTCAAGATCGGAGCGAAGATGTCGCACGCACCGCAGCTCTGCGCGTAGAAATAGAAAATTCCGTAACGTCGCGACAGATTGCGGAGCGCTGCTTCCTGTTCGGCCTTACGGTTATCGATCCATGCTCGTTTCGCGAGCGTCGATACGGGACGCTGCAGCGTGTAATCGAGTTCGGGATTCTGCCACATCGTGCGCTGCCAAACATCAGAGAATGTCGACGCTCGATCGAGCTGCTCTCGCTGGAAGCGAATATATGCGGTGACGTTTTGCTCCGAGGGCTCAAGGATCGCTCGGGCCTTGAGCTCGTCCAGCTGCTTGCTGATCTCCGCAAGGCGCTCGCTGGCGGCCGCCGAAGACGCAGCCGGCGCCGGTTTGGTACTCGGCCGCGGTTTCGGCTTGTCGCAGTAGAACCAGGTCCCGAGTTTCCGTGCGCCACAGTAGAAATCTTGATTGGGAACCTCGTCTGTCGCACCCGTCGTTGGCTCTTCGGCCGAGGTTTGCGACGCACCTGAATCGGAGCGGAGTTGTCCATGGACGGGTGCACCGGCAACGGTAAGAGATGCCCCGGCCAGCGCAATCACGTAGCGGATCGCCGTCTTCATCCTGTCAATTCCCTCCCGGTCCATGCTGCGTGTAATAGGCGTCGATCTTCGCCTGAATGTCGCTCGCCATCTGCGCTTCGTCGGGCAGTTTCACAGCCTCGAGAAAATCCGCGTAGATGTCCGAGAAGTCCATTTTGCTGAGATCAAGGCGCGAGAATTCCTCGACGGTGAAGCCTTTGCACTGCTCCTCCTTCGGTTTGTCCCACGGCTTGTTGATTTGCGGCCGCCCCTGCTCCTGCAGGATGCGCGTCAGCTCCGATTCAAAGCAGCAATAGGCTTTCCGCTTCGTCTGGCAGACGCCGAGGAAACTCGACGAACAATAGCTCCCGATCGAGACGCACAGTCCAAGTCGATCCTTCACGTCGAGCTGCTTTTCCTCATTCGAACACAGGAATGTCGTCAGGAACTGGGTCGCAACGCCCGCCAGCGCCGCCGGACCGCCACTAAGCCCAGCCCATGCGGCCGCGGCGGCAACACCGCCCGAGAACAAGCCGGACACCTTGCCGGCGCAGCAGTTGACGAGACCGAATACGGGCTTGTGACAGGTCTCGCGCGTGCCTTTGAACAGGCCCAACGTGTCGGGGTCGAATTCCTTGCCGACCTGGTCGATCGCGCCCATCGCAACGAGAGCATCCTTGAACTCGTTCGACGCTTCGTCCTCGATCTCGCTGCAGCTCCCGTTGATGCAATACATCGAACCGCCGCAGACATATTCCTTCACATCGGTCGGCGGCGAATTCGGGATCGGACATTTGAACGTCCGCTCCATGACCTTGCAGGGGCCGTTCGGCTCTTCGTCGAGACAGGTATCGCGCACATGGCTGCATTTCGGGTTGGCCTCGAGCTCCGCGCACTCACTCTGGCCCGCGCTCTCGCTATAGCAAGTGCCATTCTGCTCGGTGGCTCCCGGGGGACAGACCATCGTGACCGTCGCCGGCAACGACAGCGTCATCGAACAGGTTGTCCCCGAAAGCGTGTAGTTCGGGGGGCAGCTATAATTGGGCTGCGCCGGATAGGTCTTGGTGCAAGTGGTTCCCGAAAGCGTGAAGTCAGTCGGGCAGCTATAATTCGGCGTCGCCGGCTGCGTTTCCGTCTTGCTGCACATATTGCCGCTGAGGCTGTACCCCGACGGGCAGGAATAGATCGGCGTCGCGGGCTGGGAGAGCACCGACCAACACTTGTCGCCCTGGACCTGCCAACCCGACGGACAGCTATAGGTCACGTCCGCCGGCTGCGCGAGATCGATCGTGCAGACCGACCCCGACAGAGAACCGCCATTCGGGCAGCTGTAGGCTACTGTCGCGCTCGACTCTTCGGTCCGCGAACAGGTCGTACCGGACAGGTTATAGCCGGAAGGACAATAATAGACTGGGCTCGCAGCCGTCGACGTGACGATCGTGCACGTCGTTCCGTTCAAGGTGCCCCCATTAGGGCAGGTATGCGTCACTGTTGCCGGTAGCGAGCTGCTCGTATTGCAGATGTTGCCCGCAAGCGTGCCGCCACTCGGACAGCTATAGGTAACCGTCGCGGGGCTGCTCGAGCTCGTCTGGCAATTCGTACCATTGAGCGTTCCGCCGTTCGGGCAACTATAGGAGACCGTGCCGGGAGTTGCCGACACCATCGTGCACATCGAGCCTTCGACGACATAGGCGCCGGGGCAGGTGTAATTGACCTTCGGATGGAAGAAGCACTTCGTGCCCGAATAGCCTTGAGCCTTCCCTTCCTTGTAGAAGCCGATCCAGCCTGTCGGACAAGTCTTGCCCGTCTTTGCAAAACCGCAGTAGGGGGCATTCTCGAAGGTATAGAGATCCATCGGCAAAGCCCAGCCGCCGCACTGGTAGACCGGCGTGCCCGGCGTCTGCGATGTCGTCATGCAGTTCGTGCCGTTGAGCGTCCCACCGTTGGGGCAGCTATAGCTCGCGGTGGCGGGGTAGCTTCCCGAGCTGACGCACTCGGTGCCCTGCAGCGTGCCGCCATTCGGGCAGCTATAATTGGGCGTCGCGCCATAGCTTCCGGTGGCCGTGCAGGTCGTACCCGACAAGGTATAACCAGACGGGCAGCTGTAGTTCGGAACCGCCGTATAGGTCCCCGTTTGCGTGCAGGTCGTACCGTTCAGATCGTAGCCCGCAGGGCAGGTATAATAGACGTCAGCCGGCTGCGAGAGCGTGCGCGAACAAGTGGTGCCGGAGAGGTTATAGCCAGCCGGACAGCTATAGCTTGCCGTCGCGGCATAGGTCGATTCCGACCGGCAAGTGGTTCCTTCCAGCACATAGCCTGCAGGGCAATTATAGTTGGGCGTCGCCGATTGCTCGAGCGTCCGGACGCAACGGTCTCCTTCGAGCATATAGTCTGCCGGGCAGCTGTAGCCGGTAATGACCGCCGGTTCGGTCGTCGTGCGAACGCAATTCGTCCCCTGCAGCGAAAAGCCCGCGGGACAGCTATGGCTCGACACCGAAGCGGGCTGAGTGACCACGCACGTCGTGCCCTGCAGCACACCGCCATCCGGACAGGTATAGGTGACGTCCGCAGGCTGCGTCAGTGTTTTCGAGCAAGTCCGCCCAACGAGCGTATAGCCATCGGGGCAGCTCAATTCTTCGACGCGATCCGGCGTCGTCACCGTGACGCCAACATCGCAGGTCGCGTCATAATAATCCTGCTTTTCGCCGACTTTGACCTCTTCGCAGGTTCCTGGCGTATTGCTGATGTTTTCGCCGAGCTCCGAGCTCCCGGCGTTTTCGTTGATCTCCTCGCCCTTTTTGATGATGTCTTCGAACGATGACGGATCGACGGTCGCACGATTTGCGTCGGCGCCCATCATGACTTCCCAAGCTTCGTTCCCGACGGCGCTGCCGCCGGCTGAGTTCAACGCACCATCATCGCTGCCAAAGAGATTCGACAGATCGCTTGGTGCGGTGGAGTACCCAGGGATGACGTCGCCGTTGACTTCCTGATCCGGGATCGAGGCTGCGCCTTCCTTGCCCGATTTCGCGAAGGCTTCGCCGTCTTTCTGCGCAGACGTGATGTCGCCAGATGGAGCTGTTTGCGCCTGAACGACGGGCATCGGACCGACGACCATTGAAAGCGCGGCCACGATCGCGACCATCGAGCGGCTGAAGCGACGGCCAAGACCGACAGATTCAGCGCTCTGGTCGATTGCGGCGCCATTCAGACCATCGATCATGACCCCTGCCCTCTCTTCAGTCGAGACAATGCCTGGCCCGCGATCGCCGAACCGGGGCCCCGCCCATCCACAAAGGTCTCCAGCGCATATTCGAGCGGCACGTTTCCGGTCATGCGGTCAAAGGGCGGAACAGTCGTTCGGCAGTCGAAGCCGTCGCACAGTTCGAAATCGGAGGTGACGACAACGATCGCCGGCACGGCCGTCACATCGAACGCGCGGAACAGACGGGGATCGATCCCGATGCTTCCATAGGCGTCCTGGTTGTCGACCACCTTCATGATACCCTGCTGAAAGGCTTTCATGGAGTTGCCGGGGAACCCATTAAAGACAACAGTGCCGCCAGCCTTCGCGGTATCGCGAATGAGCTTCTTCAAACTCTGTTCGGGCATCGACAACGACGCGAAGACGATGAGCTGGGGCGCGCCCTTGTCGCTCGCCTCGAGATCGGTCGACGCGGCAAGCATTTGGTCGAAATCGATCGGACCGGTTGGTCCGCCGCCAAGCACACCCTTGTTGTCAGCCAGATTGCGGTTGCCGGCGTCGGCAGCATCCTTCGCCTCTGCTCGCATCTCATCACCGCGGCGCGAGACCTCGCGGATGAGCGCTTCCGCATCCGCATCGGCCGCTTCACCGCGACCAATAATTTGCTGAATGTCGAGACCCTCGACGTTCTGCGCGAGCGCGATGCCGCCCCCGCAAACCGACAGGATCGCGGCGCCGGCAAAGAACTTCCCTTTTCCGGAAAGGTTTTTCAAAGGACGCAGCAATTTCGCTTCCTCCAAACAAGATAGCCCATGTCTTCGCCAACGGCGGGATAGGTGTTGCCGGATCCAGGCTTCATGTCGGAGGCGCCGATCGGCGGGCAGGCCCAGCGTCCCTTCACCATCGGCGACGGCACGGTGGCCTGGAACCGATATTGCTGCTTCTTCATGATCGGCATGATGTATTTGCCGCAGAGCCCCTTCTTGCCCATCGTCCCCCACGCGATACCTTGCCGATGAAGCTTGAAAGCGAAGCGCGACAGTGCGAGCCGGCTCGACTGGACGTGGCCGATGTGCGCGGAGATGTTTCCGTTCATCGGATACATCGGCCCGAGGCAGCCAGCGCACCAGAAGAGCGGATCGAGCGGAAGTTTACCGGTGGCGGCGCCACAGTCTGCCGCACACGCCGTTTGCGCGAGCGGATTGGCGAAGAGTGCGACTTCCGGATTGATCAGCGCCGTCAGCGTATCATCCTGCCAGAGCGGGTCGATTTCGGTGACGTAGGCAATATCGAACGAAGACTGCTCGAGGCAGGCGACATCCGTGAGGAGCTCCATCCAGTAAAGGAGCGGATAGACATACCAGTGGACATGCCATTTCGCGCCGCGGTCGTGGCCGTCAACGCTATCGGCCGCGCGCCCATGGCCGATGTTGAACCCGGGTGAGATCTTCTTGCCGCCGAGGCTCGCAAAGCACCACGGCTTCATCGTGACATCGGCAAGTCGGACCGGCTCCCAAAAGCCCATCGCCACGCCGATACGGGGCAGCGGCGACCCGCACGCGCAGATCGGCAGATCAGGATTGTCCGTGTCGGGACGATCCGACGGCATGATTTTCAGCCCGCCGACCGAAAGCGGAAACAGGCACGACCAGCAGACGTCGGTGATCGGGTTCACGAATTTGCCCGTGCACTTCCCCGGGGTCCCGTCGATCCCTGCCGCCCCGGCGGTTGCCGGCGCAAGGATCGCGACGGTCAACGCCGCGATCGCGGCTCGAACGGACGTCCGGGCGACCCGGACGATTCCGCCAACCGATTTGGAGAGGCGGGAGCTCATTTGCGCCCCACACCGAGCGGGATTTCGGACACCCGCATCGTCTTCCCGTTCGGTTCGACCACCGCCGGCACTGCTCGAATCCCGAAGCGGCCGATGAGAAACCCGCCTTGGTCGAAATAGAAGCGGCGCTGATGCGCTGTCATCGCGTCGAGCGGCGCACCCTTGACCATGATGAGCTTGGCGCCGCCGTCATCGAAGCGGCGCAGCGCCCAATTGACCTGGTCGCGGTCATCGCCGTCGATGAACACCAGCTTTTGACGGACCGTCACGAAATCCAGAGGGTTCACGCGCTGGCCCGCGCGCGCGATCACATTGCCCTTATTGTCGAGAATATCCTTGTCGACCTGCATTGTGGGGTCGAAGATCCAGCTCCGCTCGCGAACGGCCAGAGCGATGCCGGCGACGGGGCGAGGGCGGCGAACCCCGGCCTCCGTGCGGCGCGTGAGTTCGGCGTTCATCCGCTCGATGCCGCCGCTCGCCTCGAGTGTGCGAAGTTTCTGCTCGATCGTGCGCAGAAGATCGGGCTCCGAAATCCGGAACACCGCACCCTGCTGACCATAATCCTTCGCGCTGGCCGGCCCTGTCATGACCAGACCAAAAACGAGCAGGCCAATCAGCGCGATGGCCCACGCCGCACGCTCTGACATATGCGATCCGACGAACCACACCAAAAGCACCAGCAGGATCAAGAGGAGGGCGGGGATCACAACAGCGACCATTTCGACACGCCGACCAGCTGACGGGTACATACGAAGCCGATTGCGGCATATCGGCTATCGAAGCCGTCGGGGTGCGGACTGCCCATGTAAAAGCATCCACTTGGAATCACGCCGGTTGGCCCGGGCGCCAGTTTCTCGCCAAGCGACGATACGGGCTTTAGCTTCCCGACCAGCTGCTCGGACGGCGCCTCATTCCCCGCGCCTGCGGACCGGCTGACGATAACGTCCGAACCGCGATGCTCGACGGTGTCACCCGGCATCCCATAGACGATCTTGCCGAAGACCGGAGGCTCGGCGCCGAAATGCGAATGGACCAGCTTGTTCGACGGCGGGGCGAAAAACGCCACCTCACCACGCTTGACCGACTTTCCGCGCTCGAAATAATAGGCCCAGTTCGGGAGCGAGGGCGAACGGTTGATGACGAACCCATGACGCTGCGCGTAGCTGTCGAGTGAGAGCCAAGCGTTGGTAGCCGCGATCATTCCGATCGCGATCACCGTGTTGCGAAGAAAAGGCGATCGCAGCCCGACCATCCCGTCACTGCCCGCCGCCGGGCAGCAGGCCGCCGCCACCAAACACAGGGGCGTTTCCAGCCGGCGGCGTCGCCGGGGCCGATGGCATCAGCGCCGGCATTGCAGGCGCGGAGGCGGCGGCAGCAACGCGCGGCGGAGGATTGCGCTTGATAAACTCGCCCACCGCTGCGCGCACATCGGGAGTGATGTCCCGCATCGAGGCCGCCACCACCGCTTCGCTCACCACGATCGTTTCACCAGCGGCCGCGCGGTCCTGGAGGGTGCGCTGCATGGCCGACATAAAATGCCGTGTGTCGGAATCGACCTGTTCGGGGCTCGCACCTGACCGCGCTTCCGCCATGATGAAGTCGTTCGCCATGCCGGCAAGGCTGATCGAGACGATCCGCCGTTCCTTGAGGATCATGAGCTCGCGCGTTGCCCATCCGCCCCACACGAGCGCGGCAACAAGGGCCGTGCCCCCCCAAATCTGGCCCCAGCTGAACCCGGCGAAACCGCGGCGGCGGGACGTTGGCGCCGCCGCGGCATCGGTCGAAGGAACAAGGGGTTCCCCACCGATCGTCAATGCCAGTTGTTCAGTCATTGGAAATTGCCCCCTTGGCTGTAGCGGTCACCAAGAGCAGCGCCGAGCGCCGCACGATGCAGAAAAAAAGAACGAAGCCGCCAAAGAGGTACAGAAGCAGCTCGGCGAACTCGCCGCGCCGATCGCCATCGGCCGCGAGGTAATGATTTGAGAGATTCGCCGTTTCGGCAAAGAACTGGTCGACGCTGAGATTGGCCATCAGCGCGAAAAAGCCGAGCAAGAGGCCGGCGGCAGCCAGACAGTTGATCGCAAGCCAGCACGTTACCGATACGAACGAATAGGCGATGTCCTGGAACAGCGATCGCCCGGGGCGCGTGCCGGGCGCGGACCGCGCCGGAGCCGAGCCCGCGCCAATGACAGAAGGCTGAGCGGCGCTCATTCCGCTGCTACCGCATAATCGGCACCGCCGCCTTGGCGGGCCTTAACCGATCCGGGGAATGCGACATCCTCAATCGCTTCGGCCATGCTCATGCCCGCGGCCGTCTTCGCGTCGATCGCCGCGAACACTTGCGGGCTCGAGGAGTAGAGCGTCGCCGAATAAGGATCGAGCACCAACCTGCCCATCGCCAGCATCTCCGGGCCCTTGATGAGCATGTCGGAATATTCGGTGCCGTTGCGTTTCAGCGAACGCATCATTGCTTCGACCGCATCATTCATGTCGAAGCGGTCGAGCTTCTTGAAATCGGCGATCGTTTCCGGCTTCTGCTGAAGGATCACGAACCAGTCGCTGTTCTCGAGTGCCGCGATGGATCCTTCGGACTTGTAATAATCGTTGAGTGATTGGGTCGCAGTAATGAGGGATGCGCCATATTTGCGGCAGGTACGGGCATAGGTTTCGACGAAATCAGCCATGGAGCCGCCCTTGAGGAGCTGCCACGCCTCATCCAGCAACAACGCCTTCCGCGTGCTGCGATCCTTCCGCATCGCCTGGCTCGACAGGAACATGATCGCCGTCAGAACGACGGAACGCAGCTCCTCGCGCGCGGACAGATCCGACAGCTCGAAGACAGTCAGATTAGCGCCGATCTTCAAGGTGGACTGACCTGTGAAGAAACGGCCGTAGGTGCCAGCGCTCGAAAAGGGCCGCATCGCAATCGCGAGCTCTTCGCCCTGAACATGCTGTCTGGCGTTCAGCGCCTCGATAACGCCGTCGATTGAGCCCTGAGTACCGCTCTTTTCCCATTCGGCATTCACCGCGGCGTCGATCAGGCCGCGTTCGGTGTCGTTGAGCCAGTCGATATGTCGACCCATCTGACCGATGATCGCCTTCAGCATGGCAATGCAATCGAGCCGGTAATCTTCGTCGCGCTCAGCCTCGTCCCCGTCGATCATCGAGAAGGGATTGAGGCAGAAGCCCGAGCTCATTGTGAACTCGACGAACGCGCCGCCCTGCAGTTTGCAGCTATGCTCGAAACTGCGGCCGTCATCGATCACGATGACCTTTGCGCCGGCGCCGACGAGCGCCGAGGTCATTTCCTGCAGCGCGACAGATTTACCCGAACCCGACTTGCCGAACACCGCTACATTATGGTTGCCGGCAGTGTTCTCAAAGGGCGACCAAAAGAAGGGCTGACCGCGGCGGCCGAGAAGCAAGAGATGCGGAATCGGACCCCCGTTGTATTCGCCCTGCAGCGGCGCGATGTTGGCGACCGTCGTCGTCAGCATGGTGCGGAAGCGCTTCAGGCGCTCGAAATCTTTCGCGAGACCATTCGCCATCGTCAGCGGCATGACCGAGATCAGCCCTGCCATCTGAAGATAGCGTTCGTCCTGAAGCTCCCAGCCCGCGGCCTTATAGACCGCCTTCAGATTGCGTTCGTGGCGATCGCCCTCACCATAGGGCGACACGCTCATCACGCTGTAAAAGACACGAACAAGTTTCTGCCCCTGCCGGAGCTGGTCCTGGACATATTCCCACTCGCGCGACTGGTCGCGGATCTGCGGGGTGAATTTCGCGCTCTGCGAATTCGCCAGGCTCGTCGTGCGCATGAACTTGAAGGCCGCGCGAGAGGTCGCATCCTGTTCATCGGGATAGGTGATGGTGAGCATCGTCGCCACCGGGCACGGCATCCGGAGCTTGTCGAAATAGGGGTCGCCAATGAGCTTCACCGTGTCCCACGGCGCCCAGCGCGGCGGCAGGTTGCGGATCGCGTAACAGCGAATATCGAACCGGTCGGGCACGATCTCGCCGATGTCGGGCACCCCGTCCTGCAGCGCACCGAGCGCGCGAAATCGTTCGGTGCGGATGAGAATGCGGTTGGGATCGGTGACGATCTCCATATCCCGGCGCACCGCCTGGTCCGCGATCGGATCGAAACGGTTATAATCGACGACATCTTCACCGGACACGGTGGTCGGTGACGTCAAATCGTCCACGAGTTTGAGAAGACCAACAGGATCGAGGATTTGCGCCTCGACGTCGATCGAGCGAAGCATGGACGCCATCGATTCACGAAGCGTAATCAACTCCTCGTCGGTGACCTTCGCACCTTCCGGCACGCCGAGCGAAATGAAGACCCGGTGCGATCGCAGATGGAACGGAGCGTCGGCGGACAGGCTCGACCACACCCCTCCCTCGAGATAATCCGCGCGATGCTGTGCAATCCGCTCGTAAACGCCCTTCGCCATTTGGCGCGGGATGAACCACTGCACCATGCGTTCGGCGATCCGGGGGCTCATCCACTGCAAAATCTGGATCGACGTTTTGTCGGGAATGCCTTCGGAGAGGAACTGCGAGATAATCTCGCTCGTCCGATCGTCGGTGCCGACGAGGGGCGAAACCTCCAGAATGAAGCCGCGCGAGGCGCTGTTGTAATAGAGCCCGGTCTTCGGATCGAAGCTGCGATACGGCAGCCAATCCGCAAACATCGGGATCGAGGTCGACGGCACCGCCTTATCGACTTTGCGAGGCCCACCGAGCAAATCGCCCAGTAGTTTGTCGAACCAGCCAGCCATCAGTTGCCGTCCGGCGTCGGTTGAGCGGCCAGCGCGGGCGTCGACACAACAGCGTCGCCGGCGTCGATGACTTGCGCCGCGCTGTTCGACGGGGGCAATTCGACAAGCTCCGGGCCTTTACGTCCTGCCAGACGGCGTTCGACTTCGGCGCGAAACGCCTCACCCGTCAGGGCCTTGCCAGTCGGTTGCACGGCGGCACTCGCGATTTCAGCAGGAGCCGGCGCGCCGGCGGCAAGCTCCACCAGCGACAATCGCGCGGGTCGGGGCGAGCCCGCCGCAATCTGGCTGTCGCCGTTCGCCGCGGCGGCGAACTGGGGCTCAACGTAGACGACGGTTTCGTCACGCCAACGACCGAAACGATCGGTCCTCGCCGGCAAGACCACTTTCAGCGAACCCGCGGACTGGGGAACCGAAGCATTCGGAGCCACCGCACCTGCCACGGCGCCCGTGGCGGCACCGCCTGTCATCGCCGCAATGGCCTGATCGTCGATGTTCGAGGTAGGCGAGCAAATCCCGTCCGGTGCGCGGCAGATGAAATTGCCCTTGATATTGCCACCCATCGACGCGCACCCGCCGAGGGAGATGAGGCAGGCACCTGCGACCAGACCCAAGCTACGCATATCGTCAGCTCCTTCCGTTGCCGATTTCGAGAATCTGAACGCGCCTCGACCGAACGGATCGCAGCGCTATCGCTCCACCCGCCATGCTGGCGAACAGGATCATGCAAATCGCCAAGGCCTTGAAAAACGCGAACATCAGAGCGAACCGGCCTGCCGGTCCGAATTCCGCGAAGTAGGAATTGACGATGATGATCATCCCGACCTGGCTCGCGAGGAACAGGACAAAGATCGCGCCGCCCAATCGATCGACGGGAGCCATCACCGGCCTCCCTTCAGCCAGGTCTCGAGTACCGCGCGCGGGCGATAGCCCTCCAGAACCGTACCATCCGAGCGAACGAGTACCGGCGTGCCGCTGAACCCGTGCGATCGCGCAAAATTCTCATTGGCGTCGAGACCGCTGGTGTCACACGATGCCGGCGCCACCTCCGCACCCGCATAAGCGGCTCGAAGGGCCCGCGGCTTGTCCTTGGCGCAATAGACGCGGTTCGAAAGATCGCGTGTTCCAAGCGTCGAAATCGGACGCTCGATTACGCGCACATTCATCTGCTCGAGCTCGTTGGCAAGGGCACGGCAGAAGCCGCAATGAAGATCCGTGAAGATGGTGACGGGCGTGCCCGAAGGATTGCCCCAGACGATCGCGCCCGTCGCCGGGAGCTTCGACAGGTCGACCTTCTGCGCGGCCGCGGGCGGCGGCGCGGCCCGGCCTGCCGGACCGGCGGCCGCCATCTGCGGGACCGGCGTTTCGCTTTCTTCTTCGAGCCCCGCCTTCGCCGCTCCGCCGAGCAGCATATCGGGATTCATTTCGAGAAGCTTTGCGGCCGTCAGGTCCTGACGCGATTCCATGTCGTAGACGCGGCCCACGATGAGATAGCGCACCGTCCCGTCGACGTAGAAGAGAGTCTTACCGGCGACCACTTCGCAAAGACCCGCGACCTTATCGCAGTCGATCGCCGACACCTGCGTTTTCGGCAGGCGAGTCTTGAGCAGTGCGGAAACTCGGGTGGGTTCAAGCCGATCGGCGGCATAGACCGCCGTCGCGGCGCCCCCAAGAAGCAATGCGGCGACTAGACCGATCTTGAGCTTCATATGCAGCCCTTTCCTCAATTGCGAATGAATGCGCCGTCGAGAAACACGATCTCGACTTCGACGCCGGTCGGCATCTCGATGACGGGCTGATATTGTTCAGCGCGCTCGATGAGATATTGGGAAAGCATGTCACCGGCCTGACTTACGCCTTCGCCGATACCGCCCTTGGCGATGTCGCCTGTCGACAGCTTCTGACGCTCGCCGTTCACGACGGTCGTCGTACCCGAGAGGAAGCTGTTAGAGTTGGCCGAGAAGCCGCGGCCGATACCGCCGACAAGGCCGGCGAAGAATGCCTGCATCGTCAGGCTGCCTTCGCGGCTGACCACGCGCCCGCGCACGCCGGTCTTGCCGCCGAACGCGATGAAGCCCTTGACCTCGCTCTCGGCGTATCGCCCTCCCGGCTGCGGGCACGTCATCTTCGCGAGCTTCACATAGACCTTCTCGGACGAAAGGTCGCCGCGGGCTGCCCCGTTCACCAGGCAGCCGTCGATCCGGGTTGTCAGAACCTTGCCACTCTGCGCCACCGACCGCGCGGGGCCGACGATACGAAGAACAACCGGCAGCGGATCCGACTGCGACTGGACGTTCGATGCCGCATCGACGCCGACGATCACCCGGGCTTTGGCATAGCTGTTCGCGGGCAAGTAATTGGGGCTATCCGACGCAAACAAATTGCCTGTCGGCGCGGCCTTCGACCCTCCGCCGGTCGACGCCGGCGTGGCTGCAAAGCTGATGACCTTGAGCTCGCGCCGCGCTTGCGCTGCCGCGACCGCGCCGCCGCCGGTCGGATCATAGGCGGCGGGGCCGCCGGCGCCATAGAGGGCGGTCGGGCCCGCGGACGGCCGAGCGCCAGCCTGTGCGGCCGCCAGCTGTTCCTTCAGCGACCGATTTTCATCGTCATAGGCCGAAAGAACCCGCGTCCCTTCGGATGCCATATTCTGGTTCTCCGAGCGCAGCGCGTCGATTTGCGCCTGCATCTGGTCGAGTTGATCGCCCTGCCCCTGCATCCGGCGAAGCTGATTGTCCTGCTGCGTCAGCCGATTCTCCGACATCGACAGCCATTCTTTCTCCGAAAGATTGCGGGCGGCGAGATCGTCCGTCGAAACCTTGATGTTCTCCGAGGCCATGTCCTTCGGCGCGTTCGGATCCGTCTCGGCGTCCCCGGCGAAGAACAGCCAATAGACCGCTGCCGTCAGCAAAAGTCCGCCAACCCCAAAGAGCAGCATCCGTTGCCGCTTCTCGACACCTTCGTTGACTGTGAGGCTCGCGCCTTCCGGAACCGAGGGCGCGGCCGCGGCTTCACCGCGCGGCGCGCCGCGCTTCAGAAATGACCCCAGACCTGCCATGATTAGCTCCCTTCCTTCCGGGTGACGACGTAAGCCGACGTCGCCTGTCGCGGCGCCAGCTTCGGGTTGGCGATCGACACGGCGAGCGCGTCGGAAGGCGCAATGCGCCCTTCGGTAATTTCGACCGGTGCGGAGGAGCTGTTCTCGATCCGCACCACGCGGCCGACGACATCAAGCCCCTCATATTCGGCGACGAGCTGGACGGTGAGGTCACCGGCCTGAACCGGAACCAGCGCCGAACGGCGCATCCGGTAGCCGGGAACTATCTCCTGCGATGCCATTGCCTGGATCAGTCGCACCGCCGTTTCGTCGGCGTCAGGCGCAGCCTCTTCCGAATCTGTGACGGCTTCCGTCTTCGCCATCGCGAGCGGGTTCGACACGAAGATTTGCTGCGCTTCGATTGCCTCGATCCGGCAGCCGAATTTATAGACATAGCCCTTCTTCGTCGTTCCGAAGAACGACAGGAGCTTTAAGCGAAAGCCTTCCGGGGCGGACAGATAGATGTCGCCGCGCGTCGGTTCGTTGACCACCGAAAAATCATCGAGCGGGTTCGTCGGCTGAACCTTGGACACACTCGCGAACTCGTCGCCGATCAGACTGATGCGCGTCAGATCCTTTTCCGACGCCACGCACGCAACACGCGAGTTGTCCTCGACCATCACGGTTTCATCCGCCCGCGCAGTCTGCGCGATCAAGAAAGCAGCGCCGATCATCGTGACGCCGAGCGCACGCTGAAGCCGATCGAGCGAGCGCGACGAAACCAGCACGCCGCCAGTGCCAAGTGCCAAAGGCATGAGCATCTCCATCATTGGGGAGCGGGTAGCGTGGCGCCGATCGGCGCGTCCTCACCCGGCTTGTTGGGAACCACGATGCCGAAACCGGTCAAACGGAGCTCGACGCCCGTGTAATTCCACTCGAAACGGAACGTGCGCTTCACCGCGCCCACTTCCTGACGGCCGACCATCGTGTGGAGGGTGCCTGTCGTCTCCGACGTCAGGCTCTTCGGATCCACCCGCATGGCTTCCATCGTGAAAAACTGCGAGACGCTCGAGCCCCGCTGATCGTTGACGATCTTGAGCAAATCGCCCTTGATCCGCCCATAGGCGGAAGGATGGACGATCCTCAGAACCGACTCCATCCAATAGTCGAGATTTTGCGGGCTGCGATTGAGCATCATCACAGACGCGTCGCGCGTGACGAGCTCGAGATATTCCCGGCTCACTCCCGCGCTGCTGATCTCGATTTGCCGCGTCAGTACCGGCTGAAGCACAATTTCGCGATCGCGCGCCGATGCAGCAACCAGCGAAAAGATCGTGATGATGGCAAGTCCAACGCTCGCCAGAACGAGCATATTGCGCTGTTTAAGTACGCGCTGCGCCTGCGCCTGGCTGAATCCCGCTTCCATTGCTCACCCCGCCATCAATCGAAGATATGAAGGCGGAACGGCCCGGATGCCCATGACACCGCTGGGAAGGTACCAATAGGCCATATGCAGTAGCCATGAACCAGCGCGTCCTGCTTTTGCTTTCCGAAGGACCCACCAACCCAAGATTCCGAAACAAATGCCCCAAATGATATGCTGTGCGAGGATGCCGATGAAAAAGGGTCCAGCCATTGCGACGAATTCGTCCATGGTCCAGATCCCGATCCGTTCGGGCTCGTCCAGCTTCCCGGGAATCACATAGCGATCCATAACCGCCCCGCCCCATTTGCCCGGTCACGCACAGGAGGTGCGCTTCCGGGGCGCCCAGATCAGATGATTGCCGTCACAGCCGAGGTGACGATCGGAACGCCCGTGCCGACACCGATGCCAACGCCGACGGGAAGCGCAATCTGGCCGAGGCTGAAGCGGCCCGAGGCCATGCCGGCGAGGCCGAGTGCGAGCGAGATGATCGTGATGATCTTGCCGCCCGAACCTTCGAGGAACGCGGTGAATTTGTTGAACGCGGTATCGAAGGTGGTGTCGGTGCCGGCGAAGGCCGGACCTGCGAGCAGTACGAACGCGAGGAACGCGACTGCCGCCAGAAGCGGGAGACTTTCCTTGCGGAACAGCCCCGTGTCCTTGGTCATGGTCATGGTTTGCATGGTTCATTTCCCATCGTTGTGGATTGACGCCCAAGTCGGCGCAGGATCGATGGGTCTCTGCGCCGGCCGATTGGTCAAGCGTCACACATCATTAAATTTCGAAATATGTGCAGTGTGAGAACATATAAGCCAAAAATGGCGATTCAAGTGGCGCAAAATTTCGACGCCGCGCACAACTCTTTTGGCAGCTCAATGACATTTTTGCTCGCCGTGTTTGAAATTTCAGGCACCCTTCTCCCTAGGGCGATGCGCGAACGGAAGCGCGACTGATCGAATGAGAACATCGGAAGTTGTATAGGATATGCAAAACAGCAAAACTGTGACGCTTCGTTACAAAGTGAGCGAAGAATTTTGGCGCGTACAGTGCCAATCTATCTGCGAACTGTCGATTCGCGAGAAGAGAATATTCTCTCTACCGAGCTTGCTCACGTTCGCTGTTGAAAACTTTTCCAGTGAGATGAATGCCCTTGGTCCAAAGGACTTGATATATATGTCAGATACCAAGGATATTTGTGGAAATATCCCGATCAATATTGGAATCGAACAATGGGTGAATGACCGCCTCCGGCGTGAGCGTTGGCGCCTATCAGCAGAATCTGGTACACGAGTTACCAACATCCAACTGCATCGGCTCATATTCTACACCATAATTGGGAGATAAATTCGCCCCAGAACTGGGGCCTTCTCTTCTTGACTTCTATGAAGCTCGCGGCTCGTATTGCGAGGAAAGAATACGTTCCTTCAATAGATTAGCTTCATAGTTTCAGGGCTCGCGAATGACAGTTTCAGATCTCTATCGATTTTTGTGTAAAGAACAGCAGGCACGAACGGGACTTTCGACCCGACAAGTAGCAACCGCGGCCCGAATGAGCCCCGGTACAATCGACCATTTCTTGGCGCACGGAGGCACGCCAAGTTATGATCGACTGATTGCCATCAGCGATGCGCTGCGAATTGATCGCCTACGTGCGCAGGTCGCGCTGGAGGTGATTGGGTGCGCAGATTCCTATTACAGCCCCGGGGCGGCGCTCATCTCGCGGCTTATCCCGCGCCTTGCTCATGCCATTTCACGTCCTGATTGCGAACTCGATGAGGAATTGAACAGTTGGCAGACGGAAGCGATCATCAGCCAGACCGAGCAGGCTATATGCAAGGGCTTGGAAACCAACAATCAGATCAAACAGCGTTTCCTGTCTCTCGGTCGATGAAACCAAAATTGATAACTATGGGCGGGTTCCTTTCCTGCATACTTTATACCGGTGCAAGCGCCGGCGAAGCGCCCTATCGTCGCGCCGAGTTGGTAGATTTTTCAGAAACTTTCCCTCCCCGCAGCGACGTGGGTCGAATTCGAAGCGTCATGCGCATAGATTTCGGCGAATTGGTGGAAACATCGGAAGAGGGACCCGATTTTGAGTTGCGACCGCACCCGCGTACCGGGTCATTAGGCATTCCGAGGAATCGACTCCGAATACCTCTGTGGATGTTGACAGGTTCATCGATCGGGGGCGCGGGGACGGTACCGGGAAATGTTGCATCACTTGGAGGATGCACAGCTCGGCCATATCGTCCGTCGAACATCTTGGGGCGCGGCGCCGAGAGACGCCGGAGGATTCTCTATCCCCTCGCCCATCAAGCCGCCTGCGAAGCAGACATACCGGTCGGGTTGTTTGATGCGTTGATCGTGCAAGAAAGTCGCTATAACCCGATGGCCATCAGCCCCAAAGGGGCCTTTGGGCTCGGTCAGCTGATGCCAGCGACTGCAAATGAGCTCGGGGTGGATCGTTATAGCCTTCAAGGGAATCTCCGGGGTGCCGCACGTTACCTTGGCCGACAGCTTCGTGAGTTCGGACGCGTCGATCTTGCGCTCGCAGCTTACAATGCTGGCCCGGGCCGCGTTCGCGCATTGAGGGGCGTCCCTAAGATCGCTGAAACGAGAAATTACGTTCGAAACGTTCTGGCAAACTGGGCGGCTATCGATCCCAATGCGTCTCCCCTGCCGGAAGCTTCACATCGGTCGCTTTCGCGGCTGATTTGGCGAGGAGATTTCCAGACCGCGCCGGCATCAGTAATGCAGAATGATCGAGCAGGCTCCCAGACATCCAATTTTCCACGATAGCTGGGGGCGGAACGATCAAGCGCACTGGCCGCAGCCTCTTCATCCGAGAGCCCCACGCTAGATTGCGTCGGTGGCCGGCCCCCACCGAGTGGTCCGATCGGATTGTTAGTGCATTGACGCCTCCATCGCCAGTGTTGGCCGTAGGTGGAGCGAAGCGGAACCGGAGGGCGACACTGGCGATGGAACGGCCTCTGGCGCCGGTGGTCGATATCCGAGCGAGCTGTGCGGCCGGACGGTGTTGTAATGACGCCGCCACGCCTCGATCAGGATCCGGGCCTCGGCGAGCGAGTAGAAGATTTCGCCGTTGAGCAGTTCATCGCGCAGCGACCCGTTGAAGCTTTCGCAATAGCCATTCTCCCACGGGCTGCCCGGCGTGATGTAGAGCGTCTTCACGCCGATCTGGGCGAGCCATTGCTGCACCGCCGTTGCGATAAACTCCGGGCCATAGCACATTGGGAAGCAGCCTTTCGAAGGGCCGCGATGCCTTGATGGAGACAAGG
>VFQN01002092.1_pt1 | contig 31750 bp, 37 predicted proteins | sample 3512371 | NCBI WGS metagenome assembly VFQN01 (sample SAMN10412370, study PRJNA504923) | tailings metagenome | isolation source: Replicate 2 from Balatoc abandoned mine | place: Philippines: Itogon, Benguet | collected 2017-08-28 | reverse complement strand
AGTGGCGTTCCTTGCGCCACACCACTAGTGGATCTAAGGTGTCAGGGTGTCCTCCCGAGGAAGGCCATGCCTTGCTACGACTAGACCCATGCAAGCTCCTACGCGTGGCCGGTACCGGAATGCTTGAGGGGACAGTTCAGGACGATCCTGGGGGCCAGGCGTCAGGGGCACCTGGCGGTGTAGCACCCCAGGCAGCCCCAGGGCTGTGGCGGTCCAGGCTGGTCCAGGGCGGTCCAACACAGAACACCTCAGAAAATCCGTGCTCCAAGAGCCAGTCGGTGTTGACACTTGACAGGTGCTAACCGTGGCCATCTGGGGCGTCATTTTCCTAAAGTTTGCTCCCTGTTACTTTCCCAGTAAATACTCAAGTGAGACTGATGCTTGCTGTCCTAAAGGGGCACGCTGCGGTAGCCAGGTACAGCCTGGTACAGCCAAACGTCACAACCGTTGGACAAACGTACACGCCGTGCACGCACCACGCCTCTGAGCACCACGCACGTGCAATAACTTGCATGCGCCCTGACCGCGCCACAGTACCATGCGGGATGCGGCTGGTATATACGCCTTACCGGTAATGCTGGGATAGCCCTTATCCTGGCCTTTACACTCCTTCGTTCCGTCTACGCGCAGCTCCCTACGGTACACAACAACTGCTCCGCCCCCGCATCGACGGCTTGGTCTGCTGCACTCCGCTCAGCTACGTGGCACCGTGCCACGTGTGCCCATGCCACACCGTGGTACCGTGCCACATTGTGCCTCATATTGACCCGCCCAACACAAAGCTGTGCCGGTGTCGAACGGAACGTGGTCTTGGTGGAGTGGTTGACATTTCCGGCTTCGGCTCCAGCGGCAGGGTGCCTCATGTCGTCATGTGCACACGGAACATGCCATGCCACAATATGACAATAACCCCAGCAACTTACAGCCACACCCACGACCGACTGTCCACCCTCGTACTCGCCCGTCACGGCCCCCAGGCGTGCCTGACACCCCCCACGCACCCCCCAGGCGTCACTCATAGCGAGACTAGAAGGGGACACGATGAGATACGGTATCCCTGGATAGCCTTGTCCAGCAGTGGCCAATCCTGATGCTAATTGCGCAAGCGGCCCATGTAGCATTCGGCCTGCATCTGTGCAGTGGGGTGTGAAGTGTGACGCGGCAACTCCCACCACCTCTGCTGGACTGGTTAGGTGTACTCGTGGCCTCGCCGTGGCCGCCTTACTAGCCTCCCTCCACACCCTGTCTGGTATGCCGTGCTTTTGCGTTGCACAGCGTACGAGAATCTGCGTGGTAGCAGCGGTCTTGATCTGAGTGGCAGCATGCGTGATGTTCTGTTGGGTCCTGAACAAGCGAAGCTCGCGGTGCTACTAGGTCAATTATGGACTGCGCGGCATGCCTGTGTACCGTTCCCACGGTGAGCGGTTTGGACTTACACATGGTTGCAGTACATCCGGCTGCGTGTCTTGGTTCTTGACGTTGACCCTGGAGCCCCTGGCTCGTATACGGGTCCTTACATGCTGGGTTCCGGATCCTACCATTTAAGAAACAAAACAAACAAACACCCTGTCTGGTATGCCGTAGATGTCGCGCAGATGCATCCTTGTGCACAAGTGCTGTTCCAACCAATTGTAACTACGGCATAAGTGGCCCAAGTGCAAGACGTGCAAGACCCTTACTCTAGGGCAGGTGCCTTGGGTGGATGCCCAAGGTCGTCTAGGGAGGGCCCTCCAGGCGGGGCAGTGTCCCCGTCACCTACCAAGTACCTAAGGCACCTGCACACCTCTTGAAACACCGACGGGCCGTGCCTCACAGGCGAGAACCCAAGACTGCACTAAGAGTGCACTAGACTTAACGATGAACTCACGATGCACCATCTGTCGGTACTCAGTTACAAATCGTACATCAGTAAGATGTTAGTGTTGCACGTCACACGTGGAACCCAGGTGCTCTCCCCCTCCGAAATCGGACTGGAAAACGACCGACCAACCTACCAGACATTGACCGTCCACTCCAGCGAAGCTCCTTTGGGTGCAAATAATTTCAACAAATCCACGGTTGACCGACACCCAGCCGACAGGAGACGGTGCCCGCAAGAGGGGAACCGACACAAACTTAACCGAAAGAAAAAAGCAAGACTCGAATAGCGAATGTCTCTTCTCAGTAGCTAGATCCCAAGCCCAAGTGCGGGCCGCCGCACCCTTCAGCACACTGGCTGCATCCCAAAGCAGCCCACGCAAGCGACGCACCGGCCATTCGCTCGTGCGCACGGCAGCTGTGGCCTCATGCGCTCCCGTGTCGGCCACCGAGACACCAACTGACTCCACCTTCGCTGGCGGCCATTCGAGCGTACATCAGCGCGCAGCATAGAGGAGCGAGTCCAGGTACACCAATTTCTCAGGCGCAACCAAGCATACGGGTATGGAATCACGGTCGGGCTCAGCACAGTGCCGTGCAGACCCGTGTGTGCTACGCCGGCTATCTAATTTGCGGGCGTAGCACCTTCTTTTTCCCGATGTCTCCAATGGTCCATGGTCATCATCTCGTGCTACCTTCGTGGGTGTGGATGTGACAACGGTCACCACCTTGACAGCACGTGCAAACTCTGCCCTCCTCGTATCCCACTCCAGACTACTCCAAATCACACCTACCTCGCTCACAGCCTGTCTACCTAGTACTTCGCTAGCATAAATGAAAGCGCTTATACCTGCGTCTGAATAAGGAATAGTACATGTTGCGTGACGGACGGTCAAGGTAGCGGGCAACACGCCACCCGCGCAGATATGCCAGCTGTCCCAAACCGAGAAACCCCGCCCCCCCCCGCATCCTCCCGCAGCCCAAACGCACGGGAAGCGCCATTACCAAGGCAGCTGCCCTCTTGACGTAGCACCTCTCCACCAAGCCATCGAGGGCAAGGCCTGGACTTTGCCAACCCGGCGCCCCGCAATGCAGCGAGCTGAGCTCATGGCTGCTGCACGCAGCCCGCCATGGCCTCCGCCCTCAATGCGCCCTGTCCTCCGTCCTCCACCCGCCATATCCTCCGTCCTCCATCCGGCATGTCCTCCGTCCGCCGTCCTCAATGCGCTGCAGCTGCTGGCGCGGCGGCGGCCGGTGCTGCCACCGCCGCGGCCGCCGCCGCGGCCGCTGCTGCGCTGAGCGCTGCGCCCCCGTGTCCCGCCAGGAAGCATGGCGCTATGTAGGTGAAGCCCTCGAACTTGCCCAGGGAGGCCTGCGTGGGCGTGCCGCACGGCGAGTCCACCGCCGGCTGGTCCGTCCAGATCTTGTCGAAGTTGCCTGGGGGCGCGGGGAAGAATCACAGTGTGCTCGTGTAAGGGGCAAATGGAGATCGGAATCGATTGATCAGCCGACAGCGGATGGCGAGGGCAGTGCGAAAGTGCCAAGTACCATAATACCGGCACATTCCTGAAGGGCAGGAAGTGCACACGGCGTGCCTAAAAAGACAGAAGGCACGCGGTGTGGGAAAGCGCCGGCTGCAGCGGACCGCGCGGGCAGCCCCGCTGACGGCTGGCGACTCACCTACGTCCATGTTGCACGTGACGGTGGGCTTGAACTTGGACTCGATCTGCCTCGCCTCCAGCTTGGCCCAGCTAATGGACTTGAACCAGGGGTGCCGCTTGACGGCCTCCGAGCCGTGCGGCCCGGCGCCCAGGCGCTTGGCTGGGTCGCGCGTCAGCAGCCCCTTGAGCAGCGTCTGAGCATCCGTTGACAGGAACTCTGCGCGCCGGGAGGGCGGGGCAGGGGCGGGGTAAGGGCGGGGTGAGAGCGGGGAGCAGGCGGGGTAAGGAAGGGCCCAAGCGCACTGGGCAAGGGGCCACCGTGACCCGGGAGGTAAGCCGGTGCCACGTCTGAGCACGGAGTGTCGGGTTGCCGTGTGGAGGCGTCTAGGAGCCGGTAATAGGTACATGGCTTTTGAGCAATCGGCTGCAAAGCCAGTGACGAGGGCAGTGTGAGGGCCAACCAGTGCGGCACAAGGTGCGATGTGCGCGTGCCCAGGGTGCAGACTCACTGGGGTACTTGACTTTGCCGGTGGCGATCTGCTGCTGTAGCGCCTGCCGGCTCTTGGCGCGGAAGGGCGGCACGCCGCACAGCATCTCGTACATCAGGATGCTGCGGGCAGGGAGAAACAGACACGTAAGGTACCGGTATGTTAGCGGTGTGTTGCAATGTCTTGACGTGTAGAAGCAGTGCTAATGAGGAAGCGAAGGGGCTGAAGGGGGCACGGAAGTGAGGGTGTTGCGCAGCACGCGACGCGGGTTCCGCTGGGACAACTGTCATCCCCTGCTTTGTTTCATTGCTAGGCACATCGCAACGCTTCATTTTGATTGCTGCATACCCCGCCACTCCGCCGTTCCCTGTGCCTGCCCCCGGCCGCCTCACCCCGTGCTCCACCAGTCCACCGTCTTGCCGTGGCCCTTGGCCTCGATGATCTCCGGCGCCATGTACTCCATGGTGCCGATGAAGCTGTTGGTGCGCTCGCCCTCGTCAGACATGTTGCCCTTGGCCAGCCCAAAGTCCGTCAGCCGCACATGGCCCTCGCTGCAATTACAGAAGGGCAACAAGCAGGTGCAGTATGTGTGCAGAACACCCACTCCAGAAGCGCAGGGTGAGTCAGCATGCCCATCAGTCTGGCTCCAGGCCCCCGGCCACCGCCACCCTCTCGTGCGCCACGTCCTCGCTTCCAACCCTCCTGCTTTCCACCATACTGCTTGGCTCCTGCCCGCGTCCCCCCCACCTGACCAACAGCCCGTACCCACGGCGTGACCCCGCGTATGCCCCGGCCTCGCTCGTGGAACACCCCAGGACTGCCCGGCCCCTCCCCCGCGTCCCCCACCTGTCCAGCAGCACGTTCTCCGGCTTGAGGTCGCGGTGCACGATGCCGCGCGAGTGCAGGTAGGCGATGGCCAGCACGATCTCTGCCGTGTACAGCCGCGCCACGTCCTCCGCGAACACGCCCTGGCGGTACAGGTTGAAGAACAGGTGGCCGCCGTTGAGGAAGTCCAGCACCAGGTACAGCTTGGTGGGGGACTGCGAGTGGGGACGGGGTTCAAAGGGGCCAAGGGTGGAGGCTTTGCGTTAGGGCACTGCAAGGACCCGGTGCAGCTGATAGTGAAGGAGACCAAGCAACGTAAATGGAGAGCAACCGACCGGTCCCTTTCCGCGGCCCATACCCCAGCCATACCCCAGCCTTCGCCCACCCTCCCCTGACCAGCCACCCATGTCTCCAGTGCCCCTGCCGCCTCGCCCCATCCCTGCCCCGCGCCCCCGCCCCCAGTGCCCCACGCCCCCACCTGGAAGCTGAAGCGCAGCGTGACGATGTAGGGGTGCACCACGGCGGTGAGCAGGTCGCGCTCGGAGCGCACGTACTCGGAGTGGTCGCGCTGCAGGATGCGCTCCTTGCGCATCACCTTCATGGCGTAGATGGTGCGCGTGGCTTTGTGCATCACCTGTGGGAAGGAGAGGGGGTAGGATGCATGACTTCGACGCCGGTGCAGATGCAAGTGCGGGCGGAAAAAAAGAGTTGAGGCTTGGGACAGCGGTATGCAGTGCGGCTAGACAGTGGGGGCTTTAGGTGCAGGCGCTGGTGAGGGTTCACAGCGTGCTTATTAGCCTGCAACGTGGGAGCACCGTTCTGCCCGTCACCCACCTGGAATACCTTGCCGAAGGCGCCCTGTCCCACCACGCGCAGCATCTCGAAGTCCTGCGGCCCGACCTTGCCCGACGGCGGCACGAAGGGGGCCGCGGCGCCTCCGCCGGAGCAGCCCGCCACCGCCGCGCTGCGCGCCGCTGCCTCCTCCACGCCCAGCAGCGGCGGGCACGTGACGGGGCCGTCCTCCTGCATTTCCGCCTGCGCCTCCGCCAAGCTGTGGCCGCCGTCGCTGCCGGGGCCGCTGCCGCTGCTGCCAGTGGCCCCGGCGGCGGTGTCGCTGGCGGAGAGCTGCGAGCCGCCGCAGCCGCTGCCGGCGGCATCGCTGTCGGGGTCGACGCAGGCGGCAGCGGCCGCCGGCACGCTGGCGGCTGTGTCGGCCGTGTCGGGGTCGGTGGCGGGCGGCGCGCCGCCGTCAGTGCACTGGCGGCTGCTGCTGGCAGAGGCCATCTCGGCGCTAAGGGCGGCCGTCAGGCTGGGCCGGCTAGCAATCTGCAAACGCGCAAAGCAAAGGGACGGTGAACATGCAGGCGTTCGACACAGCCGTGCCGTGCCCCCGTGTTCCAAAACGCGTTCTCGGCCGTTTCCCTGAAGCGGATAAAAACGCCAGCCAGCGCCTGGCTTCACGCAACGACCGTTACAACCCGACCCATGCAAAACAGAGGCAAACCTTCCGCTCCCCAATCCCCACCCCTCCCCAACAACCCGGTCAAACGCCCATCCACCCTGTCCCACGCTGCTTGGCCCCAATCCCACTCACCGAGCTGCTCCTGCTGGCTACGCTAGCCGTCTCAAACGCCTCCTCGAACGTCATGCTCACTTCGCCCGCTCCGTGCTGCAGCGGCACGCCGCCGCCGCCAGACGCCGCCCCCGTCACCGCGCATGCCGCCTCCGTCGCCGCCACCCGGCGCTTGTCCAGGCGCCTCTGGCGCTCCTCGTCCTCCTCCGCCTCCATCACGTCCTCCATGGTCAGCTGCTGGCGGCTGCCACGGCTGCGGATGGCGATGGGCACGGAGGCGGGCAGCGAGCCAGGGGAGGTCATCGCGTCGCCGCCGTTGCGGCCGGCGCCGCTGGGAGAGGGCGTGGCGACAGGGGCGGCCCGGGCGGCGTGGCCTTTGGGCGTCATGGCGGCAACGGAGACGGTGAGGGCGCTAATCGCTTTGGTGGCGGCGGCGGCAGCGGGAGAGGGGGTGGAGGCGGGTGCCTTGGCAGTATTGGGGGCGGCGGGCGGAGGAGTGGATGGGGCAGCGGCCTTGCCGCGGGGAGGGCGGTTGGCGGGTTCGGGGGGTGGGACGGCTTGGGCTGCGGCTGTGGAGAAGGGGCCGGAGGAGCCTGGGGCCTTGGAAGGGGGCGGAACGGGGCTCTTTGGCGGTGGTGGGGGTGGGGCTGCCGCAGCGCCAGGGGAAGCCGTCTGCTGCGCTAGGCCTGCAAAGGCGTGCTTCAGCGAGCCGTGCTTGCGGGGGGCGGCTGCGGGACTGGGCCCGGCCTGTGCGGGGGGTGGCGCAGGGGCAGCAGCTGTCGGGAAGGGGCCCGGCGTTGGTGCTGGTGCAGGGGCAAAGCCCGCGGTGGACGGCACAGCGCCCTGCTTTGGGCCGCTGCTGCGCCCCGGCGCGGGCGCGGGCTCAAAGCCAGTGGTCCGAGGAACTGCGTGCGCCCTCGACGGGCCGGAGCCCGGCGCCTTTGCTGGCGAGAAGCCGTGCTGACCCTTCGCGGGCTGGTTTTGCGCCGCGGGCTGCTTCCCGCTGGCGGGGCGGTTGTTTGGGACATGGGTGGGAGCACGGGCGCCAGCGCTCTGCTGCCATGCGCTCCCGTGGGCTGGCGCATGATGGGACGCGGCAGCTGCTGAGATAGCCGGCCATGCGGAAGGCTGAGGCGCAGGCGCCTGGGCTGGGCCCGGCATGCCGACCGCATTGGCGGTTGCTACGTGCGCCAGGGCATCAGTGGCCGACGCGGCAGCCTTCCATGCTTTGTTGGCACCATTGGAAATAAGAGAAGCAGCGCCCAGCGCCGGAAAGTCTTCCTGCTGCTGGCGGGTTGCTGACTTGGCCGACGCGATTTGGGAACCAGCTGCGGGGTGTCCACGCTGATGAGAACTAGCTGCATTTTGTGCGCCATTATTTGAGTTGCTGCTCCAACCCTGGGTCTTTGGCGCAGCCCAGGCTCCACTCGGGCTCCACTCTGCCGCCGCCGGGTTCAGCGCACCCGGCATCTTCCAATGGATATTGATAGAGAAACAGTAGTTGGCTAGCTTAACGTTGCTCGAGCCTCAGAGAGTTGGCTTGCGCACCAATAATGCGTCGCAGGGGGGTCACGGCGCAGCCCCCAGAAAGCCACACAGAAGCAATTTAGTCATAAGGATAATAGAAGAGGACTGAGCGGACTGAGCGTGGTGAGCCGTCGAGCAAAACATCGGGGTTCGAGGAAGGCGGGAGAAGGAGACTTGGCGTTGCCAAAGTGTGTGTGGGACGTTTTACAGTTTGAAAGCAATTACAGCGAGTCAGAAAGTTCGCGGGGATGGTGGCCCTTGATAGGGTCTAGGAGCGCAGACCGCTCTTCATCCATCGCAGATCCTTTTCAACATTCCTTTGATGCCGCCTCCAGGCGCCCTTCCCAAGCAAAAGAAAACCAAAGTTACAACACGGATTTAAACACCAGCGGCATTGCAGCGCCAGCCCTCCACTCTTACTAACCCCACGACCCCTTGACTGCCGTCCGTTGACCTGCCCACAACCGACCCTAGCTTGCAACACCTCAGGAGGACGCCTGCTCCCCCGTCCCCTGCATCTGTGCAAGCTGGTGGTGCCTTCTCCGCATGGCGGTGATGACCTCCCACTTCAGCGCTGACGCAACATCGCTTTTAAGCTTGGACTCTGGTGTCTGGAGCAGGTAGGCGTCCAAGCCGCCCATGTCCTCAATCATCCTGCGAGCAGATCCAGCAGCGACCATGCACGTCATGCAGCGCACTTGCACAAAGCATGCTTCAACTGCAGAAAGTCTTGAAGGCATGTGTGCTGGTCGTACTCCACTGGCGTAGCAGTGCAGCGCTCTCTAGGTACTAGCAGCATGGTCGGCCAAGGTACAACATTGCGCATAAGCGTAAACCTCAGCCGTAACACGCATGCGGCTCTTGTCCTGCCTTGACCGTCCGCAGCCATGCAATGCCCTCCCCGGCCTGCACAGGTCATTCCTTCGGCCGGATGACCCTGCACACCTAGTGCCCTCCTCTGTCCCTCTCTGTACTACGCTTGACCAGCTGCGCGTGCAACGGCCCACGACCCTGCCCCCGCCGCTGCCACTCTCTCTCGTTCGGCCACGTTGCGCCCTCCCCCACTCCCTCTCACCTGATCCGCCTTCTCCCTCTCCTCCCTCTCCACCCTCTCCATCTCCACCCTCTCCTGATCCGCCTTCCCCTTACCCGCCTTCCCCCCCTCCACCATCTCCCTCTTCACCCTCCCCCGATCCACCCTCTCCCTCTCCGCCCTCCCACTGTCCCGCTCCAGTCCCCCTCCCTGACGCCTTACACGGTTGTCTGCGTTTCACGCATACCCGCCCATCCCCGCACTGCCACCGCCCGCACCTGAGGGTGTCCCGTGTCATGTCCAGCTGCACCTTCCTTCGCAGCGCCTCGCTCCACAGCCGCACACGGTGGAAGTTGGGCATGACCAGTGAAACGCGCCTGAGGCAGCCGGGCGCATGTTTAGACAGCTAAGACACAGTGCAGGCGGTGGATTGTGGTAGGGAAGGGACCGCATGGAGGGTCACTGTGTCAGCCAGAGTGCTTGGGGAGCGGTGGAGAGTTTTGGAACGGTACAGTAGGTTCAAAGACGGCAATGTCCTTGGAACAACCGTTTGACTAATAGGTCACAGCAACCGCAGGAGTGGTTGGCTACCGTATGCAGCCCACGTCTGTACCGCTGTACGCTGAGCGACTACAGAGGGCACACAAGCGTGGAGCAGAGAACGGAAGACCGAGACCGCGCCTCATCCCCGGACACAACCTGCAGGCGAGCTATCGGTATACTCACTGCATGCTGCGACCACCAGGGCCCACCATGGCCACTCGTGCAGGGTCACCGGGTTAGCGTCGTTGAGCTGACCTGACCCCAGCACAACTTCCTGCCCTACCGTGTGCACCCCAATGACCGTGCTGCCCTCCTCGGGTCATCTAAGGAGTGCATCTAAAGCTGGTGAAGCAGGATCAAGGCGGCGAACAGATGTCACTCACTCATTCTTGCTTTTGGGGTACTCCCGCACACGCAGCATGAGCTGGGTGTTGCCCCACACGACGTCACGGCGCTTCTCCTCTATCACGGCCATCTGCCGCCGAGCCGGCGGTATGAGACGCTCCATGAGCTGCTTTGCTCTTGATGACATGGCGGGCGCCGCGACCTCAGCCCAAGGCCCCAACGCCCACGCTGCGCTACCCACGCGATGGGCCGGCGACAACCAGGTTCAAGGGGTAATGCAAGTTGTGGGCTTAATGTTTAGGAATTGTGCAATAATCTTTGATGAGTGTTAGGCCGAATGATGAAAGGTTGCTCCTCACAGGTGAATCGACTCAGCAACAAAGCGGAGTGCGGTCGTGCTTCAAAAAGTAGTATGTAAGTAATAACTTTATATACTTGAAGCTTGCTGGTCGGCTACCTCCTGAGCTAGGAGAGCCCACATGTGCATGGCAGTGCCAAGGCGGGAACGAGTGCCGACAGCCAAGTTGTGCACAATCTCGCCCCACCGCGCCATTAACAACTATCCCTACTGCTGTGAGAACTGATAACGTGGCTACAGGGACGACGCGCAGTCGGTGACGACGATAACGAAGACATGGATCGACTCGTTAAGCGTCCCTAGAGTACAACTCACACAAGGACGCAAATGGATCTAGCATGCCGCTCGGCAGTGCTGCTGCCTGAGGAGCCGCTCTGCGTGCAGCTGCTGCTGCGGGAGAGGAAAGCGAAGGTATGCCGCTCAGGGGAGGAGCCCTACCCAGTCTCCACTCTCCATTCCAGTAGCGGCGACAGCGGTACTTGGACACTATCTTGGAGCCTACTCAACCACACTACCCCTGCGCGCAACAGGGCGAGCATGGCGGCAGTGGTCCTGGCCGCGGAGCTGCCAACAGCATCAAGCTGTGTGTACGGGAGGCAGTGGCAGTGCCTGGGGGGCACACATGCGTGGAGGAGGTGGCGGTAGACGGCAGGAGGTGGGCGGAACAAAGAGGGGCGGCCAGCAGAGGGGTAGGGGCACTGCAAGCTATTGGAGAGGAGGGTGTTGGGCACCAGAATGTAGGGCGGGCACGCTAATGCCGCTGCTAGTGTTTAGCGGCCATGGGTGGAACTGCTGCCCGTGGGCGGGAGCGTTTACTTCTGTCTCTCTTTGTCCACGCGCCCGCCGCAGGGTGGCATGGACCAGCGGCAGCAGCGTGCGCAAGCTGTTTACGCTGGGACACGAGGTGCTGCAGGTGGGTTGGGGAGCGGGTTGGGAAACGGGCTGGGGAGCGGGCTGGGGAGCGGGTTGGGGAGCGGGTTGGGGAGCGGTGGGAGGCGTGGGACATGTGCTACAAGTGTTGGAATTGGCGCACGGTGCATGGTGCCGGTCGGGACAGTAACAGACGAACATGGATATGGTGCACCCAGTTATCTGCTGCAAATGGTCAAAAGTGGCGGCTGCCACCTGCGCCAGGGAAACAAGCAATTCCCTCCAGCCCGCATCAAAGCCCGCATATTTCCTGGCATACCACGCGCTGCTGTGCCGTTGGTAGAATCCCCCACCATGCCACGCGTTCCCCATGCCTTGCTCGCCTGCAGGCGTGCTGGGCGCTGTTCCCCGGCTACTCGTCCGACCCCGTGCTGTGCCTGCTGGGCGCCGGCTGCCTCACCACGGCGGCGGCAGGCGGCGAGCTGCAGGAGGCGGCCGTGCCGCAGGGGCTGGAGGACCTGTGGCCCGCGGGGGAGGCGGGCGTGCTGCTGGGGGTGCGTGGGGGTAACAGCGGCAAACGGGAACAGTCGAACTGCGCAGAGCGAGGTTGACGGGGGATGGAGACGCTGGCCGAGGGGATGGCGTGCTTCTTGGGTCGGAACAGGACGCGAGCGGTGACTCGTGTCAAGTTGACCCCTATGCCATTGACGGAGGCAGGCCGTTGCGTTTGGGTCTGGTTGAGCTGTGTTGCTCGCTGCTTTCTCCGTGGAGCTGGAGCACCAGCTGCACCTACCCGTACCAGCTTTCACCACAACCCCTCCCCTCCCCACAGGGCCCGCTGTCTCCCACGCTGTACCTGCTGAGCCACCCGCTGGAGGAGCCGCAGCCGGTGGTGGCGGACGTCAGCCTGCGCGCGCGCCGGCCGGGCGCCTACGCGGGCTGGGCGGGTGAGGCGGTGGTGTGGTCCTCGCACGAGGCGCCGCTGGTGGCCACGCACAGCGAGGAGGCGGGCCGCCTGGCGCTGTGGCACGTGGCACGTGTGCGGCTGTCGCCCGAGGCCCTGGGCGACCTGCCGGACATGCCCGCCGCCACGCCGCTGCACCCCCACATGCACGGCCTCGCGCCGTACACAGGGCTGGGCACGGGGCTGGGGGGCATGGGAATGCATGGGACGGGAGGGACCGGCATGCCTCCGCCTCCGCCGCCTGGCCTGGGACTGGCGGCGGGACGCACCCCCGGCAGCGCCATCAGCATGTTCAGCTTCCAGCCGAGAGGGCACTCCGGCGGCGGCGCCGCGGCGGCGGCGGCAGGTGGGGGAGCTGGCGCGGATGGGGGCGGCGGAGCGGCAGGGCCCTCTCCCATGCTCATCACGCCCCGGCCTGGGGCTGGGGCGGGGCCGGGGGCTGGGGGTGCAGTGCCCGGGGCTGCTGCGGGCTATGGGCAGCTGCCGGCAGCTGCCGCCACACCCTGCCCGCCCAGCGCTGCCCCGTCGGACATGAGCATGGCCATGAGCATAGACGCGGCCACGCCTGCGCCGCAGCAACCCGCTGCGCTGGGGAGCAACCAGCACGGGCAGCAGGAGCCTGGGGGTGGTGGTGGTGGTGGTGGTGGTGGTGGTGGGGACGAGTCTGCCCACCAGCAGCTGCTGCAGATGCTGCAACAGGCGCAGCCGTCGCCATGGGTCCCCGCCAGCGTGCCGCCGTCCGACATGGGGTCTGACATGGCCATGAGCGTTACGCCAGGGTACGGCACCACCAGCGTGTACGGCGGGGGACGAACGGCGGGCCGGGGAGTGGGCAGGGGGAGCGGCGCGGGCGGAGCGGCGGCGCTGCCGCCGCCAGTGCCGTTCCGGCTCAGCAACGCGGGGACGCCCCTACCGGCGCCTGCACCAGCGGCGGGGACGCCTGGCGGCGCCGCAGCGTGGATGTCACCTGGAGGGCCGTACGGCAGCGCTGTGGCGGGTGGAGGCCTGGGCTCGGCGGCGGCGCCGCCAGGGTCCGCGCTGAAAAGGTACGTCTGAAGGCCGGGCAAATTAGCTAGTTCGGGACTGGGGTGAGCAACGTGGAGCGCCCATGACGTGCTCTTCATGGCCTTCACTTGCGTCGATGCTGCACCCTGCAGGACCCCCGCCACCCGCACGCCCGACGGCTACCTGTCCCCGCACCTCTTTAGCGCAGCGCCGCGGGCAGCCCTGGGCTTCGCCTCCGCCGCCCCCGGCGCCGCCCCTCCCCTGCCCTTGACCGCCGCCCGCCGCCTCAGCCAGACACCGGGCCACGCGGCGCCACGGACCCATGGGACGCCAGCCGCCGGTGGCGGCGGCGGCGGCGAGGCCACGCCGGGCTTGTCGCCGCCGCTGGCGGCGGGCATGGGCCTTGGCGGCGGCGCCCGCGGCCCCGCCAGCACGCCTGGCCTGCTGGGCGGCGGCGGCGGAGGGCGGCGCGGCAGCCGCAGCGTGCTGTCGGGGACGGCAGCGGCGGCGCGGCCGCTGTCGGGCGGGCCGTGGGACGAGTGCTGGGTGATGGTGCTGCTGCATGAGCAGCAGCTGCCTGCGGGTGGGTGACACAATCTACCTTGCAGTCTTTGTTGCGGCCGTGCCTTATGCGGTGGCTACTGTTGCAGGCTATGAGTGTTGAGCCAAACACGATACAGGTGTGCCCAGCGGCCGTGGACCTCACATGGATAGGGTGCATGTGCACGGCCAGCGCAGCGGCGGTGTTGGTCCTTAGTCTACTAGCGTGCCCGGACATGTCTGGCTGCCCTCTACCCCTTTCAAACCTACCGTCCGCTCTTTTCTGAAACCTCCGCAGGCTGCTCCCCCTCCGGCGCCGTTATGGCCACCGACCTGGACGGCTCGCCCCTGCTGGCCGTGCTGCTGCGGCCGCAGGCCCGCCTCATGGCCTTCACCATCACCACCAACACCAACAGCAGCAGCGTCAGCACTCCTGGGGTTGCTGCCACGCCTGTGCACGGAACCGGGGCCCCCGACCCCGCCGCTGCCCCGGCCATGCGTGTGGCGCTGGCGGGGGTGCTGGAGGGGGTGGCGTCCATGGCGGCCCTGGCAGCAACCGGACTGCAGAAGAGGCAGCAGAAGGAGGGCTTTGGCAGCTGTGGGGACGGTGGTGCGGGTGCTGCTGCTGCTCCGTTCGCGTGGCGGCACAGTGACCTGCTGGTGCTGTCGACATCAGGGCGGTTGCTGCTGTACCGAGGTGGGGGTTGAGGCTTCCGTGGACGTGCTCAGGTCTGTCGGTTGGTTGTTTGGGGACGATGGGACAGGCGATGGCGCTAGCTAGACACCGACGTACAGGCCAGCGTCATGGGATGCAGCGCAGTTGCAGCAGCGGTGCCCTGGCTGGCAAGGCCCGCAATAGGCACTGTTTCCATCCCTACCCTGCTCCTGAAACCTCAATGCCGCAGGTCTGTCACCGCTCCTGGCCATCCGATACAGCCTGCCCCCGTCAAGCGTCGCCGACGCAGCACACGCTCAGGCCCAGGCGCCGCCGGCCGCCACCCCTGGCACTCCACCGACTGCCCTTGGGCATGTGCAGGCGCACGGGCTCGGACCGGGGCGGCCGCAGTACACGCCCGCCTCCCGCGCGTCCACCGGCGCCATGACGCTGACCGACATGGACGGCTCCGGGTCCGACATGGAGCAGGACGATGACGGCAGCGACGCCGGGACAGCGCCAGCCGCAGGGCAGCATGGTGCGCTCGGTGCGCAAGGCCACGGGGCCGAGCCGCACACGCCCGGACGCAGCCGCGGCCGGCTGCAAGGGAGCGGGGCGGGGGCGGTAGCGGACCCACTGTCCACGCCTAGGGCAAAGTCCGGCGGTGCGTCGCGTCGCATGGTGGGCGGTGCGCTTGACGGTGGCAGTCAGGGCGGCAGTGGCAACGAGCAGGAGCTGGAGAATGTGGATGATGATGACGACGATATGATGATGATGTCCGCGTCGCCCGCCTCTGCGCTGCGCTCCGGGACCGGCAGACAGGCCGCCCCGCCCGCCGGACCGCACGCCAGCGCCAGCGCTGCCGCCAAGGCGCAGGGCGCTGGTGCTGCTCAACTGGTGCAGCCGCAGGCGGCCGCTTGGGTGCCGTGCGGCTTGGCCCGTGCCGCCCACAACACGGTGTCGGTGGTCGTGCGCCCCAACAGCAGCGAGGCCTCCTCCTCCTCTACCACCACCACCGCGAAACAGACGACAGCGGGCGCGTGCCGCGAGGTGCGGCTGCTGCTGCCGCTGGCCGTCACCTCGTCGCTCGCCGCCGCCGCGCTGGAGGTGGTCCGCGCCTGCGCCCCCGCCCACCTGTACACCGCCTTCCTGCGCCGCTTCTACGCACACGTGCCGCCCGCCACGGACCGACCCCACGGCGAGTGGGCCGCCTTCGACGCCGTACTCCTCAGCTGGGCGGTGGACCCGGCGGGCTTCGCCGCCGCCGCCAGCTCCCCGCAGGCAGCTGCCGGCGCCTCCCCAGCGCTGCTGCCGCTCGCGCCTGGAGAGGAAGGGGCTGTTCCCCCTGCTGCTGACGCTGGCGTGGCGGCGCCGTCAAGCCCGGTTGCGACCTTCCCCACCAGTCTGGGACCAGACGTTAAGGTGCAGCAGGCGGCGGCGGAGGCGGCGGCTTCGGGGCTGGGCGGCCGGGACCTGCCGCCCACGCCGTTCTCCACGCCCCTCCACACGCGGCGTTTTGCGGCCATGTCCCTCACATCCCCCACACCCGCACCTGCGCCCGCGCCGATACTGGGTGCCAACATGCAGATGGGAGGAGGAGGAGGGGCCGGTGGGGGTGGCGGTAGCAGCGGAGGTGCTGGGGGGTCCGCGTGGCAGCGGCTGCTGGCTGGGGAGACTCAGAGCCGGTTGCTTGGGAGCAGGAGGCGGCCCGCGTGGATGGACCCCGGGGCTGCTGCTGCCCTCGCTGCAGCAGCTTCCGAGGGGAAGCAGTCGGCTGGCGGCGGCAAGGCGGGTGCAGCAGGCGGCGGTGACGGTGGCACGAAAAGCGGCGAGTCCGAAGAGGTTCGCTTCCCCATCGTCAACCTCGGCGCGCTGTTCAGCGGCGTTGCAGCAGCAGCCGACGGCACTGCCAAAGCCGGCGCCGCCGCAGCCGCAGCAGCATCCGCCGTTCTGTCGCCCGCCGCCGAGCCGCTCCTTGCCGTACTGTACGGCCTCCACTCGCTGTACGAGGAGTGCAAGCTGGACGTGCTGGGCTGGCCGCAGCTTCGCCCGCTGGGCTGCACGCTGGCGGCGGTGGCGTCGCTGCTGGGCGGCGGCGGCGGCCTGCACGCCTACTGGGAGCACTACGCACGTGACCTGGGGCCGCCGGCGCTGGCGGCGGCGGGCGCGCCGGAGCCGCCGCTGGCGACGCCGCCGGGGCTGTCGCTGCGTCCGCCGACGGACCTGTACAGGTCGGTGCGCCTTTCCAACGGTGCCATGAACCTCCAGGTCTTGAACGTCCATGCCTCTCCAACCGCGATGTACTAAGACGCATATCCTTGTTAGCGGTTGTGCCTCTGCATCTCCTGTGATGAAGTCGTATGTACCACAATGCTACAGGTTGCTTGGCCGCATGGTGCGCGGAGTCGCCCCCGCGCCGCACGAGCTGCCGTACCTGCTGGCCCTGGCGCAGCAGCGCCAGCAGCAGCCAGGGGACAAGGGGGCAGCCAAGGACACCCAAGCGCAGCCGTCGCTGCCGGCCCACCCCCTACTGCCGCTGACCTCCCGCCTCATGGCCTGCTACTCCGTCCTGTGCGAGTGCGCGGCCAGGTGAGGATGCACTGTCTTTGAATGCCAGGTTGTACCTTCCACCGGGTCTCGCCCAAGATACTCCCCTTCTGCACTGGCAGCCGCCGCTTTTTAACCGGTTTGCACCTGGGGTGCCCAGCTGTGCTCAATCCTTCCCATTCACCTGTGACATCCCCTTCCCCAGCTGCGCGTCCGTCATGCTGCACAGCGCCCTGGACGCCAACGCACAGCCCCCACAGCAAGCTGCCGCTCCAGGCGCCCAAGCCTCCGCCGGTGCCCTCGTTCCCACCGGCACGCAGCACCCCAACCAGCAGGTGAGTACATCTATCCATGTATCTCGCAAAACGTTGAACCCCACAAGAGGTACTTGACTCGCACTGGTCACATGTGGGGAGATGGCAAAAGCTTTCACGCGACTTGCCGCTCTGCCCTGACCCCTGAACCCCCTTACCTTCGTGCAGCTGGAGGCGCTGGTGCGTCGCGCCTCCGAGCGCGTGGTGGCGCTGGTGGCGGCGCAGGGCTGGGACGCGGGCAGCCTGGGCCGCCTGCCGCCCGGCGTGGCGCTGCCGCTGAGGGAGGCGTTCCAACGCTGCCGCGCCACGCCGCCGCCGGGTGAGGGGGAGCAGGCCGTGGTGGCCCGTGTGCTGGATGTCACGCGCTGCAACAGGGCAGGGGAAATAGGGGACAGCGCTGGGGTGCTACGGGATGTGCCGTAGAACCCGATCGTGCGTGCTGAGCGAGGCAAGCTGCGCCCCTGGCCCTTTACCTGTTTTTGTGCCCCCTCTCGCCCGCAGGCTGGCCGGTGCAGGCTTACGCGCTGATCGGGCGGGAGGACATCGCCGCCACCCTGGCGCCATCGGGGCTGGAGGCGGGCGCGTACGGCCCTGGCATGGCGGCGGCGGCTGCAGCCAAGCGGCGGCAGCAGCAGGAACAGGCGGATGCGGCCTTGCAGCTGGCACAGACTCAGCAACAGCAACAGCAGCAGCAGCCAGCTGCGACGGCCGCGCCCTCGCACACGCACCCACAGCGCCCGCCAACCGCCGACCTTGGCCGGCCCCCGCTGCACCCGCCCGCCACCAGTGCGGCCGCCGCTGGCGCCACTGCCCGTGCCAGCAACACCTCCGTCGCCTCGCTGCTGCTGGGCCGGGAGGTACCTCCCCTGCGCACCTTTGGTGCGGAACCCCACGCCGCCGCCGACAGCTCCCAGCCTGACAGCGCCGCCACCTGCGGCAGCGGCAGCCCCGCCGCCGTCGCCTCTCTCTTCTCATTCCGCCACCTTGCCCACCCCTCCCCCGGCGCCGCCACCCCAACCGCCAGCGGCGCCGCCACCATGGCCATCACTCCTTACGGCAGCACCCCCCAACAACCGCCAACCACCACCGGCTTCCACCTGTCGTACAACGCTGCAACACCCTTGCCGTACGCCACTCCTGCTGCCGCCGCAGCCGCCGCGGCGTCCTCGCTCGCTGCGTCGCCGTCCATTCCATCTCGCTACGGTGCGGCCGGTGGCACTGGTGGTGCCGCAGCCGCCGGCCGTCGCGGCCTGCCGCCTCCGCTGCCTCCGCCGCGGCCGCCTCCGTCACACCGGTGGCACCTTTGGCGACCGGCCTACACCGCGCGGCTGCAGCTGCCCTCCCACCAGCTGGACCTGGGCGCGGAGCTGGAGGCGCGGCGGCGGCTGGAGGGGGCGGCCAAGCAGTTCGAATCCAAGCACGGCATGGAGGGCCTCACCAGGGGTAAGCGGGTTGCGTTGTCGCGTTGAGCAAACGGCGGGCCTTGGGCGTAGAGATCAGAAGCTCCTCATGCATGCAGCGCCCACCACGTGTATTGCCACTGAGCGTAACCACCCCTGTTGACCCCGCAGGCGTGAGCCGGCTGCGCTTCTCGCGCGACGGCCGGCTGCGCGACGTGATCGCGGCGCTGGACTCGTCGCACCCGCTGCTGCTGTCCGGCCCCGGCCTGGCGCTGCACGAGGCCGACCCCGACCTGCCCGCCAAGCAGCAGCAGCAGCTGTTGGCGGCGGCGCTGCGCACCATGAGCCTGCCGCTGGGAAGGGGGGCAGTGGCGCTGGCGACGGGTGGGTGGGGTAGGGTGGAGTAGGTGGCAGCGTGAGTGCTGAGGCGGCGAAGGGCGGTGATGTGACGAAGCCCGCAGACTGCACGCAAGCGGCTTTGGGCTACCGGCGCCGTGAATGGCTGCCATCTACCAGTAACACGGCATGCGCGTGCCCTCCAGCCCCTTGCAGGCGTTCACGCTTCACCTCGTCCCTGCCCTCCCGCCCGCAGGCCGGCCGCTGCCCACGGAGCCCACCGCCTCCGTGCCGTCCATGTGCCTGGCGGGGCTGGTGCCGGACGCCTCGCTGGCGGGCCACACCTCGGTGGTCAACCTGGACCTGTCCACCGCACAGCCGGCGCCGGGCAACGGCGCGGCGGCGGACTTCACCGCGTGGCCCGAGTTCCACAACGGTAAGGGGGCAGCAGGAGGAGTAGAAACGGAAGGCTCTTCAGGCAATGGCGCCCAGGCTGTGCAGATGTAGTACTCCGGACGCTCGATGCTAAGGGTTCGCGATGCCTGCAGTAATGGGAGTATGCGCTCGCGCTCATTCCGAGTCAACCCGTTGCTCCTGCCACCACGGTTCCGCCCTCCTCAGGCGCAGCGGAGGGCCTGCGGCTGTCCGCCGCCGCCGGCGAGTCCGTGCCCGGCACCTCCTCCGCCTCGCTGCTGTCTCGCGCGTGGCTGCTGGGCGCCGCCAAGCCCGAGGTGCCCTCCTACACGCACGCGGGGCTGCTGCTGGCGCTGGGCCTCACAGGCAACCTGGACAGGCTCACGTGGACAGACCTGTACAGGTGGGGGAGACCGGAGGGTTGACCGTATGGGGTTGGTGGGGAGGGCCCAAGGTGTGGTGGCAAGACGGATGTGGTAGGCGGCTGGGAATGGAGCTCGGTCGGGTATCACCTTGCAAGCTATACGAGCTCTTCGGCTGCGAGCAGCACCATCTTTGCTCCGTGCCTCCGGCCCCATGAGATGAACCTTGCGTCACCACTCAATCCTATCCATTCCCACATGTACGATAATGCGTTTGCGCCCCCTCCCGCTTCAGGTACCTGTCCGACGAGCACGACCCCACCACCATCGCGGTGCTGGTGGGCATGGCGGCGCAGCGGCGCGGCAGCATGGACCCCACCGTCACGCGCATGCTGTTCCTGCACTTGCCCGCGCGGCACCCCACCAGCTTCCCAGAGCTGGAGCTGTCGCCGCTGGTGCAGGTGTGGAGGGGCGCTTACGGTCGGCACTATCAAACCATATCTACTGGTGCATAGTGCCATGGGAGGGTTATTGCCTCCCAATGTGAACATCGTGGGCAGGGTAACTGTGCGGTCACCTGCCCCTGTTATCGGTACCCTGCCCCCCGGCCCCAGGCTGCGGCGCTCATGGGCGTGGGCCTGCTGTACGAGGGCTCGGCGCACCGCGTGATGGCGGAGACCCTGGTGGAGGAGATCGGCCGCAGGCCCCTCTCGCCCGCCGCCGCCGCCGCCCTGGCCGCCAGCAGCGCCGCCGCCGCCGCCGGCGGCACCGGCGCCGCCGGTGGCGGCGGCGCGTTCGGCGGCGGCTTCGGGCTGCCTGGCGGCGGTGCCGGCGGCACGCTGCCGCCGGGCGCATCGCCGCTGGCCGTGACGAGCGACCGCGAGGGCTACGCGCTGGCGGCGGGGTTCGCGCTAGGGCTGGTGGTGCTGGGCATGGGCGGGGGCAGGGCGGCGGCGGGGCTGGCGGACCTGCAGCTTGAGGAGCGGCTCACGTGAGTGGCAACCCAAGAGTGTGGTGTGTCCCTGAAGGTCTGGCCACGTACAAGTGTGGATTAAGAGGGCGGCTCACGCTAGGGACCGACTTGGAAGCGCGGCGTAGCGTGAGGGAGATAGGATGGGGTCACTGTGGGCACCGGGTATGCGAGTGTAACCGGCGCTGTTGGCTAGTAGGCATGCTGGGGGACAGGAAGCGGGGTGTGCGCCGTGGGTAGCTGGAAGCGACGCGTGGCTCTGAAGCCATCATAGCAGGTCCTTGCCGTAACCCCTCAGGGTCTCTCTTTCTCTTGCCCTGCAGGTACTACATGCTGGGCAGCACGGACGCCACCGCCGCAGCCCGCCGCGCAGGCAGCGGCCTCTGCGGCCCCACCGCCGCGGCCGCCGGCGGGCCCTGCCCCGGCGGCCCCGCCGGCTCAGGCCTGGACCGCGTATTCGGCGGCGCCGGAGCCGGCAGCGGCGCGGCCGGCGGGCGGGCCGGCGGCGGCGGCGGCGCGCGGCTGGGCCACGCGGTGTCGCTGTGGGGCGGCGACCCGGCGGGGCCGCCGGCGCTGAGTGCCCCCGGGGGCGCCAGGAGCGCCGAGGGGCCGGGAGGGGCGCCTGGGGCCAACGGACAAGGCCCGGCACTGGTAGGCCTTTGTAACACTCGGTACCTCTACCTCTAGGCTCTGGGCTCACACTGCTGGTGCAGGCGGCCTATGCATCGCTGAGGGTACAAGGTTCAATTGCCGTTAGCACGCTCGGCATCCGCGCATGCCCCCGCCCTGCTGAGTCTGTATCCAGGAGGGTCTGGAGCTAGCTGGTCACTGCAGATCCGTACGTCCCATGTGTTTCTAAAACCCTCCGACAGGTGGTCCTGGAGCCGGACGACCAGCTCAACCTGTCCATCACCTCCCCCGCCGCCACCGTGGCGCTGGCGCTCATGTACCTGCGCACCAACGACCCGCGGGTCGCGGGCCGCTTCGCGCTGCCCGACACGCCGTACGGCCTGGACGGCGTGCGGCCCGACCTGGTCACGCTGCGCGCGCTGGGGGCGGCGCTGGTCATGTGGGACGGCGTGGAGCCCAGCGGGAGGTGGATCGCGGCCAGCATGCCGCCGCTGTTCAGGGTGGGTGCGGGCGCACGAAGGGAAGGTGCAAAGAGTTCGTGCGGGCCTTTCTCCGTGCACCGCGACGTGATGCACGTCCATGGGCACAGTGTTTCCCCGGCGCATTGCTGCGTACCCCACACTCGCGCCTGCTGCGCCCGCGTGCAATTACCCTACTTGACATAGAAGCTGCATGCCACGCTCGTGTTGTGCGCACGGTACGCAGGGCCCCCTGGAGCGTCTGGTGGACCGCTGCGTGGCCCACAACCAGGCGCACATGCAGCGCGCGGCGGAGGCGGCGACAGGGGCCCGTCCTGGCGGCGGTGTGGGCCCCGGTGGCGCCGACCCCCACGCGGTGGCGCTGGCGCACGTGTCGGCTCTGGCGGGGCTGTGCCTGGCCATTGGGCTCAAGTACGCAGGTGGGTGGCCGGCAGGCTGTTCCGGGGCGCGTGGAGGCGTTGCACCCTGCAAGGCTCGGCAGTGCCTGTCCCCGGGGCCCATCAAGTCCTATTTGACTGTGTGCCCATAATGCGTGGGGCAAAAGCGTCAACTGGCCACCGTATGTTAGCTCAGGGAAGTGGTCTAACCCTGGAGCGTGGCCTCATGGGAGCCAACCACGTCTCGAATGAATTGGTTGCTATCGCTGACGGCGCCTGCATGGCTTTTTCTAGTAGCGACTTTTGAGCGTTTGCGTTGATATTTCGGTCCATTACTGCTTACCGTGTCGTGCAATTTCCGTACCCTGTGCGATGCCGTACAGGGAGCGCCGACGCCCGCGCGTACGAGACGCTCCGCGGCGTGGCGCTGTCGCTGCTGGCCGCCAAGCGCCGCCTGCCCGAGGTGGCGCTGGCGGCGGCGGCCGCGGCGGCGGGCGGCGGCGGCGCGGCGGCGGCGACGAGCGCGGGCCAGGTGGCGGGCGGCGGCGCGGCGGCGGTTGGTCGGTTGGACCGCGCCCCCGTGGAGGCGGCGCTCGACGTGGTGGTGCTGGCGCTGGCGGTGGTCATGGCGGGAACGGGTGGGTGGGGAGGAAGGGTGGGCGGTACCTGTGGTGTTACTAGTAGGCAAGCAGGCCCGACTTATTGCCAGGCGAAGGGTCATGCCGGCCAATCGAGGCAAACGACTGATGTTCCAATCGGTTAGTGTGGGCTGTGGGCCGTGCAACTCATGACGCTGCTGAGGTAAGCACGCTGGCGTCTTAACAGGCGTCTTGCCGTTATGTGTCCCGCGCCTCTTACCCGCTGCCTCCTTCTCGCTCTCTCCTCCCATCCCGCTCCCCCTACCCGCAGGCCACCTGCCCACCTTCCACCTGCTGCAGGCGCTGTCGCAGCGGCGCCACCCCACGCGCCTCCACGTGCTGCACTCGCTGGGCATCACGTACGGCAGCCACTGCGCCATCAGCATGGCGCTGGGCTTCCTGTTCCTGGGCGCAGGTGGGACCCAGCCGTCCCGCCTCGTTCGAACCCTTGGCCCCTCCCTTTACATCCTGCCGTTGCATAGCGCTGACACAGCTGTTCAACGGGCAAACTAGGGCCCTTTGGCAACAAGTCGGCGGTTACATTACCAAACTGTCAACCCGTCACAACCTACCGTAACCGACGTAACGGACCAACCTGCCCTACTCCTCCTCTCCACAACCCCCCAGGCACGCACACCTTCTCCACCACCAACTCTGCAGTGGCTGCGCTGCTCATCGCGCTGTTCCCAGTGCTGCCGCACACCCCAACCGACAACTGCTGCCACCTGCAGGTGAGAGGGGGGAGGATCAGGACTGAGGGACATGTGTGGGCTGTGCTTGGCGTGGCTATGGTTACCGGCAGTTACGCACTCTCCCAGCGTTGCGCAGCCGTTCAATAGCACGGGCCTTACTCCTGTTGCATGCGCAGCGGCCTACATATGGCTTGCAACACGTATGTGGCTCGTGACTTTGCGGAATGCCGTGGGATAAGAGTAAATTCGCGAGCGCCAAGTACCCACATGGTGCCCTCCACCCCAGGTGTTCCGCTACATGTACGTGCTGGCCGCCCGGCGGCGCTGCCTGGAGGCCGTGGACGTGGACTCCCAGCAGCTGGTCTACGTGCCCCTGTCGTACACCGTACGGCAGCAGCCCATCGTACCAACGGCCGAGACGGTGGCGGTTGGGGAGGCACTGGCGGCGGCGATGGGGGCGAGACCCGGCGGGCGCAAGGCGCGGCGGAAGGCGGGCGGCGCGGCGGATGCCATGGAGGAGGACGGCGTGCTGAGGGTGAGGGAGAGGTGGTCAAGCGGCAATCAAACAGGCGCAGTCCCCGGATCCCACCCAGGGAAGGTCAAAGCTCGATTGGGGTATAGTGCGGACGGGTGCTCTCCAAAACACATCCTAGGACCAGGCATTAGGGGAGAGCAGCAGGCCGCTTGTAGCTGTAGCAGTAGCAATGGCATATGGCATGACCAAGGAACAAGGGGCCTGGGTTGCAGGGCACTGGCAGCACTGTCGAACACACTATCTGCTCCCGCCTGTCCAGCCGCCTGCTTGCCGGCTTTGCATGCTAGCGCCATCACAGCCACGCATCTCTCCCCCCTCCGCTCGCCATCAAGCCACCGCTTACCTCTCCTCGCCCTTTCCTTGGCGCTCCACCCCAGGCCTCCACACGCACCAACGTGCCCTCCTGGGCCTCTCCCGGGGAGCCACCGCGCGCCTCTACCACCGGGGCAGCCGCAGGGCCCGGCGCAGGAGCAGGGCCAGGGGCAGTCGCGGGCGCGCAGGGCCAAACACACACGCCAACCACCCCTCCTGCCGTGGTCCCCGTGGGAGCCATGGCCCACGCTGCCCCAGGTGGGTTGACACCCAGGTCGCTGACGTAACACCCGTGCTTTCTAAGCCACTGCCTGGCCGTCACAATACCACGTCATGCCAGAGGTCGACACGTGGCCGTACCACGCCAGCGCCTTTCCGGTCTCTGCGTAATGTCAGCTTTCCATTCACACCCTCCAAGGCGTTTCGCATCATATGCTGAATAAGGCGCCGGTATGGGTCCCCGACCACCCGCAGGCGCGCTGGTCCACGGGTCGGCCGGGGCCGGCAGCACCGCCACCGCCACCCCCGGCTCGCCGCCCATGCTGGAGGCGCTGCACCTGGAGGGGGACTCCCCTGGACTGCTGGGCCTGGGGCCGGGCGCCGGCGTCGGCGGCCGGTTGCGCGCCGCGCCGGACAGTGCGGGCGCCCTGACGCCGCCCAGCGGCGGGGGCGGGGGCGGAGGCGCGCGGGCTGGCGGCGCTGGCGGCGTCACGGCCACCAACACTGCCTCGTCGCCCACTGCTAAGACACAGGCAATGGCGGTGGATGTGTCGCCGGTGCAGCAGATGGTGCTTGACGAGCAGGAGCCCGTACGGGAGGGGCAGCAGCAAGGGCAAGGGCAAGGGCAACAGGTCGTTGCTCAGCAACCGCAGCAGCAGCAGCAACAGCAGCAGCGGGAGCCTCAGGCGGAGCGAGGGCAGGGACAAGGGCAACAGGCGGCGCAAGGGAAACAGGAGCAGCAGCAGGGGCAGCAGCAGGCCGGCCAGGGGCTGCTGTGTTACGAGCGCGTGGCGCCCGCGCTGCTGCCCGAGCCGCACCTCACGCTGCAGGTGGCGGTCCGCGGGCCGCGCTACTGGCCGCAGCACCTGGACTGGAGCTGCCGCAGCGCCGCGGGGGCGGACGGCACCGCAGCTGCCGCCGCCGCCAGCGCTGCCCCACCGTCCTCGTCCGCGCCAGGCGCCGTCGCCGCTAACGCTTTGTCTACGCCGCTTCCTGGGGGCCTAGCGGCTTCCGCGCCGCCGCCGCCGCCGCCGCCGGGTCAGTGGACCCCGGCCCCAGCCCCCCTGAGCAGCACGCCGCTGCCGCAGCCCCGCGGCAACGGCGTCGGCGGCGCCGTCAGCGGCATCGTCGGCCCGCCGGGCAGCCAGGCCGCCGCCAGCGCCGCCGCCGCTGGCGCTGCATCCGCCGCCGTCACACCCTTCCCGGTGCATGGGTACGGCGCCGCCAGCGCGCTGGATACGGTGTACCGCCAGCTCGTGCTGTTCGTCAAGAAGCGCGCGGGTTCTCTGTCGTACAGCCAGGACCCCTCGGGCATCCGCTCGCTCCTATCTCGTGCCTTCCACGGCCACGGCCTGCTGCCGGCCGCAGCCGCGCTGCGGCATAGCGGTGAGGACGACGGAAGCGACAGTGACGGTGACAGTGGCTACACGGCGCAGGAGGGGCAGGGGGACACGGCGGCAGGTGCGGGGGGAGAGGGGGAGGGAGAAGGCGGTACGGGCAGCGGCAGCAGCTGCTTCGACCTGGTGCACCTGTGCGCCACCTTTTCTGTGGACCCCTCCATCATGGCCTTCGCGCAGCACATCAAGGCCATGCGGGACCTGTGGGTGGCGCGGGGGGAGGCGGAGGGGCCGGGCGGCGGGGTGCCAGGGACAGGGGGAGGTGCGGCTGCATGCGGCGGTATGCGCGCCAGGCTGGCGCTGCTCGCCCCTGCCACGGGTCTGCCGGGGAAGCGGCGGAGGCACGATGACGCGCGTGGCGGGAGCAGCAGCAGCAGCCTTGGCCGGCGGGGCGCGGACCTGCTCACCTTTTGCTACTCCGTGCTGTACGAGTGCATCACGGGGGAGAAGACTGTGGCGCTACTGCCGTACTTGCAGCTGTACTGCCTGGTGGCATCGTACGTCCGGGGAGACGGTTGCAGCGGTCCTTCCGCCGCTGAACCAACGCGGCGGCGGCGGGTCAGCGGTGATGTCGGATGCCGTGTGGCGGTGGCGGCAGCGGCGGCGGCGCATCCCGCGGCGCTGCTGACGGCGCCGGGTGTGCCACCCGCCGTCGCGCTGCAGGGGCTGCAGCTGGCGAGGGAGTACTACGGGGGATCGCTAGCGGCGGCGGCTGCGACGGTGGCGACGGCGGCAGCACAGGCCCCCGGTGGCGGCGGCGGGCTGCTGTCCGACCCTGACGAGCAGGCGCTGTGGCGGCCGCTGCTGCAGCACGCGTTCCTGGAGGGCCTGTGGTGCACGTTGCAGCTGCGCTGCTGGCGGCCGCTGGGGCTGCTGCAGCCGGCGGGCGGTGGCGGCAGTGGCAGCGCGCTGGCGGCGTACCTGCGGCTGGGCCGCATGCCCCGGCCGGAGGAGGTGCCGGACGCGGCGCGGTCAGGTGAGTGGCCCTTTTGATGCATGTGCCTTCCTAGCCTGTTGCCTACAACGGTTTTCCCCACCAGCGCTCCCCGGCGCTTATCCAAAGGCTCACATCGTGCCTGTGGAGTCAGCCTCCCGTGCGCTTACCTTGTCTTGGCGCAATGCCTCCACCCTCCCGCAACCCCGTCCTCCCTGCCCGTGGCCCGCAGGCGCCTCCGCGTCCCACCTGCAGGAGCATCTGGCCGCCGCCCTGGCGCTGCACCGCCTGCCGCCGCTGGCCGCCACGCAGCCGGCGGTGGCTCAGCTGCGGGCGCTGCCCACCTGGCAGCGCATCGCGGCGCTGGGGACATCCCCCGGCGCGGGGGCGGCGGGGGCGGTTGCAGGGCCCAAGGGCCAGGCGCGGGGGCAGCAGAAGCAGCAGCACGGTGTGCAGGGTGCGGGCGTGGGCCCGTCGTGGGTGCTGCTGCCACTGCTGTCCTTGCTGCTGCCTGACGCAGGGGAGGAGGCGCTGCAGCTGCTGGCGGCGGCGGCGGCGCAGCTCTAGCTGTGGGCGGGTGGTGGCATGGAGCTCAGCCGCGGTGGCGGTGCGGCACGTGGCAACGGGGCGGACGAGGCGGGTGTGGGAATGCGTGCATCCGATGATCATGTGGTTGGCGACTGCTGGGAGAAGGATTGCCTTGTAGAAGTCGGTTGTAGGACAATGTGTAGATGGTCTGTGTGTTCCCCAGTAGCTGCACCCGACCTGATGCACAGCGGTGCTGCATGGCTTAACTGTGCACACCAGGCTGAGACGGTGGTGCGGGTTTGTGGCAGGCTGCTCAAAGGAGAAATGCGTAGGTAGAGTGACAGCAGACGACATAACGTTATGAAGACTATTGTTTCGGACAGCAGTAGGCAGTCAAGCATCATTGCCGCCAGGCACTGTATTTGGTACACTCTGTCTTGGTGCATGAGCGGTGATGCACATGCGTGCTGCTTGGCGTGCCCTGCGCGCCTGTCCTATGCCGCGGGCTCCGCAGCTCGTACCAGTTTAAACTCAGTAGAAAAGAAACACGAGCACGCCCTGCCAAGGGACGTTATCCTAGACGGCTAGGATCTGTGTGCTGGATCCACGGTTCCAGCAGGCGCTGAGCCCGCACAGTCCGGCAGTGCCGTAACGCCGTGGGGTGCTGCAACCGCCAGCTGCCGTGCCCCTGACTGACTGCCCCAGACCTTCAATACTCCTTCCGTGTTCCCTCACGCCCCTGTTACTGGTACGCGTTGCGTCGCACTGAAGACGTAGCTGTCCTACGTCTAGCTCGTGCAGGGCCGTGTGCCCCAAAGCTGGCCGGTTGACCCCCTGCTCAGTGCTCACGGAAAGGGGCCTGCTTGCGTGCTTGGCCTTGGCGGGCCCGTTATGGTACGACGCGCCGCTGGCATAGGTGCTGGCTGGAGGGTTCACGTGGGCCCCACTGGGCTCCACGCTTAGCCCACCTTGTCCTGCATGGCCCGGGCCCGATGCCTCCAGTCCCCCACGGCAAGCCGACGCTGCGGTCTGCGGCAGGGCCTTCCCTGGCCTGTGCAACTGACCTGCTTGTCTGGCCCGCTGCCGTGGCCTGCCGCAGTCACGAACACTATCACTGTCACATCGTAGGCCCGTAGCTAACTTCCTCTTATGACTTTACACGGGAGTCTACCCGTGTTGATCGACCTTGACAAGGGGTGTTCGCCGAAGCGTAATGCAATGAAGCCCCGCTGTCACTGCTTGAATATGACAAAAAAATGAGATCATATTGCTTTCTCGCTCTGCAAAATCCGCGCAGTAGCTAGCCTTGTTCCCACATCCGAAGAGCGAAACTGTGTGCCTGGGTTGGGACAAACCGTTTGTACATAGAACCTACCACTGGGACTCGTCATGAACAGCTTATCCTTGCGAGGCGCGTGTCCTGCCGCGCGGTGCTGCCCACTTGGCGGGGCTCGCCCCGCCCTGCTTCCCCAGCTCCTACAGCACAGCCCCACTCTCGCCTGCCACCGCCTCAACGCCTCAGCAGCACCATGGGCCTCCGCCCTGACCTCTCTTACGACCTACACAGCGCACAGCACGGCCCGGAGACCTCTTCATACGGGGGTGGCTGTCCGCTCGGCCCCCAACCCAGGCCCCTCGTCACGCCCAAGTGAAGATGGCTCACAACGCACCGGCCCTCACAGCCGTGCAGGCGGGCGGGGGCGGGAGCGGGAAGAAGGCAGGGGCGGCGAGGGAGCGCAGGGGCGAGACGGGTGGCAGGGGCGTGGACCAGGCCGCGGCGGTGGGGGCAGGCAGTCAGGGGCACGTCCACCTGCGCCCAGCGGGCGGGGCCGGGGGTGGGGCCGGGGGTCCGACCCGTCCCGCCCGTTGCACCTGGGACAGCTGCAGGAGTACGTACGGCAGGGGGCGAAGCAGTGGGCGGATGATAGCAACTACGAGGAGTTCTTCAGGGCGTTCAACGAAGCCGGCAAGGTAACGCGGGCGCTGCCTTCATTACCGTCAAGCCGTACGGAGGCATTGCGCTGCCACCTGTTCACGGCCTGTTTCTGTTGACCTGGCCTGAACAGCGTGGCATGGTGTTGTTATCGCCCATGCCTCATAACGTATCCGTGCGGGCTCTTATAAGGATTCACGCCGTGTGTACTGCGGCTGCTTCTGATGCACATGGGCCCTTGGGTCCGATGCACGATCACGTAGTACCACTGAGGTCCCGCTCGGTCTCCTCCACTCCTGCGACTCCTGCCCCCTTCCATATCTGCCCCACAGCTTCGGGCCGACCCCTCTGCCGGACGCCCCTCGCCCGCCGCGATAGAAGAAATGAGGCACGACATCATGCGCACCCTCGCGGAACACTTCCTGCCGCTGGTGCGCTCCCTGCCGCACCCCAAGTACTGCGTGATGCCGCTGTGGGCCTGCGCCAGGACAAAGTACGGCTGAGCAGGGGACGGGGGCGGGGAGGTGCCGCTGGCGGAGGCGCTGCTGAGGCGGTTGGGGCAGGGCGGCTGTGCGCTGCTGCAGCAGGCCAACGCGCAGGACCACAGCAACCTGTGGTGGGCCCTGTCGGAGGCGCCCAACGCCACGTTGGTTGCAGCGCAGGGCAGCTGCTGCTGGCAGCTTCCGCCGAGTGCCTGGTGGGCATGAGGGCCAAGGGCATAGTGTCCCAAAGTTGCGCCAACGTGCTGCTGGCGTGCGCCCGGCTGCAGTACAGGGACGCTCGCCTAGTGCACCACATGACACGCTGCCTGGTGAAGGTGCTGACCGAAGCCAAGCCCCAGGACCTGTCCAACAGTCTTTACGCGCTGGGGGAGCTGCGTGAGGACTGCGGGCACGTGCCGCGCCCGGAGGACCTGCGTCAGCTGGTGGGCGCTAATGCACAGCGCCTGCGTGGTGGGGAGAAGGGGGAAGTGGGGGAAGCGGCGGCAGTGGCGTTCAAGCCGCAGGAAGTATCCAACATGCTGCTGGGGTGTGCAAAGCTGGGGATGGAGGACGGGGAGGCGGTGCAGCTGCTGGCGGCCGCCGCGGGGGCGGTGGCGGTGCGCATGAAGGGCCAGGAGCTCGCCAACAGCGTGTGGGCGCTGGGCAAGCTGCTGGGGGACGGTGGCGGTGGTGGTGACAGTGCTGTTGCCATTATGGGGCTGCTGCAGGAGGTTCGGAGGCGGATGAGACCATCCAGTCGCACACCCGCTACAACATTTGCCTTCGCACCCCAGCACCTGTCTATCTTACTGTACGGCGTGGCCCTGCTGCAGCCGTACATACTGAGAGCTGCAGAAACGGAACAGGGCGACAGCAAACGGTCAAGCTGGAAAGCAGGTGTGACTGCGGCGGCCGAGGCTCTAGCAGGCGAGTACAAACGGCGCTCCTTTGAGGGCTTTGAGCCCCGACATGTCGCCAACGCCGCCTGGGCCCTGGCGCAGTTGTGCCACTCGGACCAAGGCTGGTTTGCGGCTGCCGTGGCGGCGGCCCAGCGGCCGGCCTTTGCCAGCACGGCGATACCCATGCACTGGACTCAGCTGTGGTCTGCGTTGGCGCTTGTACGGCACCGCCCGCCACCGGAGCTGGCGGAGTGTACGGCAAGGGCGGTGGCAGGGCACATACAGCGGTTGGACTCGCAGACGTGTTCAGTGCTGCTGTGGTCGTTTGCGGTGCTGGGTGTGTGGGAGGAGCGGCTGGCGGGGGTTGTGCTGGGGCGGCTGGCGGAGCTGGTAGAGCGGGGCCAGGGGCAGGAGGTCGGGGCGGCGGGGGTTGGGGGAGCGGGAGCGGGAAGCGATGGGTCCGTGGTGGTGGAGCAGGCGCTGGCCAACGCGCTGTGGGCTGTGGCGGTGGCGGGGCCAGGCGCCCTGGCGGCGCATTCGCGGGAGGTGGGGGTGCTGCTGCGGGAGGCGGCCAGGCGGTGGGAGCAGGGGGCGTCCTTCAATAGCGAGCAGTTTCAGCAGCTGTGGCAGGTGCAGCTGGAGCTGCAGGCGATGGGGGGCTGGGAGGACGGCGGGCCAGCACCCCTGTCGACCATCCTTCGCGGAGCTTGCCGCAGTGTCGCTGGGGGAAGCGGCGGAGCAGCGGCAGCCGGGACCGGGACACTGCTTGCCGCAATGGAGCGAGCGGCGGATGAGGGCCGGCTGGGCGGGGCAACGACTGAATCCACCCTGCAGCGAGAGGTGGCCGGAGCACTGAGGCGGCTGCAGCTACAGCAGCAGCAGCAACAACACGAGCCACCAAGGGCCCGGTCCTTAGGGCCGCAGGGGTCAGAGCAGGAAGGCCAGGCGGAAGGCGGTGCGGCAGCCTCTGGCTCACCGGACAGCTACCGCAGCTTTGAGCCTGCCCTTGCCATAAGGAAATTACAGCTGGAGCCGCTTGTCCCCGCGCTCCGCTCCCAGGTTGACGTGCTTGTGGAGTGGTCGGATGGGCGGGTGGTGGCGGTGGAGG
>VFQN01002091.1_pt1 | contig 31774 bp, 32 predicted proteins | sample 3512371 | NCBI WGS metagenome assembly VFQN01 (sample SAMN10412370, study PRJNA504923) | tailings metagenome | isolation source: Replicate 2 from Balatoc abandoned mine | place: Philippines: Itogon, Benguet | collected 2017-08-28 | reverse complement strand
ACATGTCCGAGCGCGCGGGCAAGATGCTCAAGGAAGAAATCGAAGCCTTGGGCCCCGTGCGCGGCAAGGACGTGGCCGAAGCGCAAACCTCGATGGTCAACACCGCCAAGGAACTCGCCGCCAAGGACGAGATCGTCCTGTCCAAGGGCGGTGCCGGCGGTGCCGACGACCTCATCTACTAAGAAAGATCATGCACAGCGCCATCCGGGACTTCATCGCGCTCGCGGAGCGCGAAGCCGCCGCTCATGCCGACAGCGCCGATCGCGTGCTGGCCATCGCCCCCGCCATGCGCCGCTTGGCCCGCGAAGGGGTGCGCGTTCTCTCGCCCGACCAAATGCGCAGCGACCCCGCGCATTATAACCGCAACGCAATCCATATCTGCCCGCAGGGCGAAATCTCGCTGTTCGCGCTGGTATGGCTGCCGGGCCAATGGACGCCGGTGCACGACCACGGCTCGTGGGGCGTCGTCGGCGTGCTGCAAGGCCATTTGCAGGAACGCGCCTATATGCCGCGCGACGGCGAAATCAAAGCCAATGACGGCATCGTGCTGCGCCGGGGCGGCGTCGTGCTGCTCGATCCGGGATCGGTTTCGACTTTCGTGCCGAACCCCGACCATATCCATATGACCGGCGTGCCCGAGGACGGCGAGATTTGCGTTTCGCTGCATCTCTACGGGCGCAATATGGACTCGTTCCATATCTACGACGTCGGCGCGGGCACGCGAAAACTGATCGATGTGCCACACCAGAAGGTCGGCACGGATATCGACGCTTAAATCCCGTGCGTGCGGGGATAGGCGCTGACCGGCGGCGGCACATGCGCCGCCAGAAACGCGTCGCTCGGACGCAGGATTTCGATCTTTAGCGGATGGCAGCGCGCCGTATCGCTCGAATGCTCGGCCGAACAATCCCCGCCCGGGCACGCCGATAGCGCGCCGATCAAATCGATCTCGGCCAGGAAGGCGATCGAATCGCCCGGACGCACCGGGCTCGCCTTCATAAAATATTGATGCGTGTCCTTCGTGAAGCCCGTGCACATGAACACGTTCAGCACGTCGTGCACGTGAAGTTCGGCCTGCTTCGCCGGCAAGCCGCTGATCGCGGCGAAGGCGCGCGTCAGATTCGAATGGCAGCAATGGTGGTAGTCGCCGCCCGACAGCAGCCGGTTGGTATAGGGATCGCAGCGCGTGCCGATCACGTCGTGCACGCCGCCGCCATGCTCGTCGAACCCGTACCAGGCGAGACTGTCGGCCACGATCGTCGCCATCGGCCGCAAATAGGGCAACGTGCTCCACAGGCGATGCCCGCGCGTCACATGGGTGGCGTGCAGCGCGCGCGTTTTGCCGCTGAAGAAACGCTCGGCGGGATCGGCCGCCGACCATAGATTCAGATCGCCGACCTGCGGGCCTTCGACGCTGACGATACGGAAGAACCAGCCCGCCGGGACGCGGAACGCGCGCGCATCGCGCGGCGGCACGATCACCGTCTCGGCGACGGCGGCCCCCGCCAATCCCGTATCGAGCTTGGCAAGATCGGGCGGCACAAGCCCCTCGACCGGATAGCAAATGACGGGGCGGATGGCGCGGCGCGCAGCGGCGTCTTCGGGTTCCTTCATGCGCCGAGCATAGCCGATTTCAGCGTTTTGGCAGATCGGGCGTGTCGGCGGGCGCGCCGATCCAGCGCGCCACCTCCAGATCGCCCGACAGATCGCGCTGATAGGTCGGCAGGATGCGCAATTCCGGGATCGTCGCGCGGGCAGGCAGCGTCGCGCAAAGCCGCACGGCCTGCGCCACATCTTCGGGCGCCAGCATCGTCGCGCGTTCCGCATCCGTGGGCTTATGGGGGCGGCGTTCCATGATCGGCGTATCCGCCTCGCCCGGCACCACGGCGGTCGCGCGAATACCTTGGTTGCGGAACGTGTTGTGGACAAATCCCATCAGATTAATGGCGCCGGCTTTTGCGGCACCGTAGGCCGCCCCGCCGAGCAATGTGCCGTTGAGACCCGAATACGAAGCGATCGTCACGATCGTGCCCGCCTTCTTGGCCAGCATGTCGGGCAGCGCCGCTTGGGTCATCGAGAATACGGCGGTGAGATTGAGATCGACGATCGCGCGCCATTCCTCTTCGGACATGAATCGGATATTGCGCACGCGGCTGGAATGGCCGGCGTTGTTGACCAGAATGTCGACGGGCCCCAGCGACGCCTTGATCTTCGCGATGGCACCGGCCGCATCGTCGTGTTTGACGACGTCGAGCGGAAAGACCGAAGCTTTACCGCCTTTGGCCGCGATCGCCGCTTGCGTTTCCGCGAGATTGGCCTCGCGCCGCCCCGTCAGCGCAAGTGCCGCACCTTCTTCGGCCAGCGCCAAAGCGATCGCCCGGCCGATACCGGAACCCGCACCCGTGACCAGCGCGATCTTGCCGTCGAGCAAACCCATCGAATCCTCCCCCCACGTCTTTCTACCCAGTATGCCGGTAAAAATTCGCCGAGGCGAGCGGACGCACGACGTTAACGCCGCTTGCCGATCGCGTCGATTTCGAACGGCGAGGATTGGTAGATCACGTTGATCCAGTTCGCGAAGAATAGATGCGCGTGGCTGCGCCAGCGATTGGCGGGCGGGCGCTGGGGATCGTCGTTCTCGAAATAATGCGCGGGGATCGCGATTTCCGAACCCGCCTTCACGTCGCGGAAATACTCGTTCGCCAGCGTGTCGGAATCGTATTCGAAATGATTGAACATATAGAGCGTGCGGCACGCCGGCTCTTCGACCAAGCAGATCCCCGCATCGTCGGAAACGAGCAGCGGCTTCAATCCGCCGATCGCCGCGACATCGTCGCCGCGCGTTTCCGTCCAGCGCGACACCGGGATCGCCAGATCGTCGGAGATGCCGCGCAAGTAAGGCGACGCCGGGGCGAGATTGCGATGCGGAAACACGCCGAACTTCTTGGCCGGCAGCGCATGCTTGGGCACGCCGTGGAAGTGACGCAACGCTGCTTGCGCCGCCCAGCAGATATGCAGCGCCGAATGGACATGCGTGCGCGTCCAATCGAAGATGCGGCAAAGCTCGTCCCAATACGAGACTTCCTCGAACGGCATTTTCTCGACCGGCGCCCCGGTGACAATGATGCCGTCGAATTTCTCGGCGCTGATATCCGCCCACGGGCGATAGAAGGCCGACATGTGATCGGCCGCCGTATTGCGCGACACGTGATCGGTCGGCTTCACCAGCGTCAGCTCGATCTGCAACGGCGTGGCGCCCAGCAACCGCGCGAATTGCGTTTCGGTTCGGATCTTGTCCGGCATCAGGTTCAGCAGCGCCACGCGCAGCGGGCGGATGTCCTGGCGGATCGCATCCTTCTCGCGCATCACGACGACGCCTTCGGACTCCAAAGCGGCGACGGCGGGGAGATCGTCGGGGATCTTGATCGGCATTTCGTGCGGTTTCGGCGGGGCTATCGGCGGGGGGAATGCAATTACGCCACTTGGATTGGCTCCGCAACCTTTCTGGCGGCGGCGGCTAGTCTTCCACGCATTCCGGCGGCAGATCGAAGCCGCCCGCGACGTTAACCACCGCTTGGCGTTCCAGCGCCGAATAATTGCCCCGCGACTGGCGCGGACAGTCGCGCGCGAAGCCGCCCGCGACCATTAGGGCCGCGACGTCCTTGCCGTTCACCCGGCAACGCGCCAACGGCAAGCGATCGGCCATCTGGCCCGTGGTGATGCAGGTCACCGGGTTGCCGGCGAGCAACTGGCGCAATTGCTGCGCGGCGGTGTAGCCGCCGTATTCGTTAGGCCGGGGTGCGGCGATGCCCCATAGGCGGTAGCGCTGGCCCGCGACATTCACTACATCGCCGCGCTCGGCTTCGATCGGCAGGGAAGATTCCGGCCGCGCTATTCCGCCGTCGCGCGGAATGGCGCCGCTTTCGATCTGATCGGTCCGCTCCTGCAAACGGCGCTGGATCTCGTGATTGAGATCGATCGGAAAATTCGTCTGCGCCATCGCCACGCCGGGCAGAAGCAGCAAAGCGAGGGCGAGCGCGCGCATCATTCGACCAGCATGCGCCAGCTATGGCCGAGCCACGTATAGCTCGCGAACCCGACCGGCATGGCGGCGACGGTCGCCGTCAGCATCCATTTGCGTGCCGCTGCATCGACCGGCCGCGACATCCGCCAGCAGCCGAGCAAAGCCAACGACATCGCGCCGATGGCGAAGCCGCCCAGCACATCGGTCCAGCTATGCGCGGTCGTTTCGACCCGCGACCAGCCCGACAACAGCGCGATCGGAACGACGATCGGCAGATTGAGCCACGGGCCGCCGCGCCCGCCCGTCAGGATCGAGAACAGGCCGCCATAGAACGCGACCGCGACGCATACATGGCCGCTGGGGAAATGCGCGAAGTCAGCGCTGCCGCGCAGCACGGCCTTCAAGCCGCCCGTCACCGCCGCTGCCAGCACGAAGGCGGTCGCCCAGCGCAAAGCGGGTTCGGCGCTGCCGCGCGCCAGCAGCATCAGCACGCCGGCGGCCAGCAGCGGCGCCACGAAGCCGACATCCGCAAGCGTGTTCAGCAGCTCCATCGGGACTAAAGGAAACGATAGAAGAAGTCGGAAATATGGATTTTGCGCTTGTTGATCACGACGCCCAGCGACGTGCCGCCATTGGCGTAGACTTGGTGGACGAGCTCGTGAATCACCGGCACGCGGGTCTTTTCCGATTCCGCGACCACGACCGTCCCGCTCATGAAGCGCGACAGCACCAGCGAGAACGCCACGTCGCGCGCGGGGCCGCTATCGACGATGATCCATTGGAAACGGCGGCGCAGCAGCGCCACGATCTCGCTGAGCGCGCTGATCGACAGCGCGCGGCCCGAATAGCCCTTGCGATCGACGACCGGCGGCGTCAGCGACATCAGCGACAGGTTACCCCGGTGCATGCGATGCATCGCTGCTTCGAGACTGGCCTTGCCCTGCTGAACTTCCTGCAGACTGGCGCCGACCTTCATGCCGACGCGCTGGAACTGCGACATCTTCAACGGATCGGCGTCGATCAGCGCCACGGGCGCATCGACGTTCAACGCCGCGAACTCGGCCAATCCGCCCGAGATGGTCGAGACGCCGCAGCCCGGATGCGGGCCCAGCACCTGAACGGCGAAGGACGACTCGTCCTTGCGCAGCATCGCCAGCTTGTTGAACAGCGTGAACAGCGGCTGCCCGGCGCCCGCATCCTCGGGCAGCCAATCCGCTTGCGGCGCATCCGGCGCCTTATGATTTCCGAACAGCATCGAATCAGTCCTTCGTCCGGCCGCCAGCATAAACCGCCAGCGTTTCCGCAACCATGCGGGCGACGCCGCCGGCGCGAATCCGCGAAATCGCGTTATTCGCCAGCGAGTCGCGCAGCGACTTGTTTCCGGCGATTTCGTTCAAAGCGGCGGCGAACGCGTCCACGTCGCCGACTCGGGCGACGACGATGCCGGTCTTGCCGTCCTCGATCACGTCGCGCGTGCCGCTGACATCGGTCGCGACGATGGGCAGGCCTACGCCCGCCGCCTCCAACATCGTGTAGCTCAAGCCTTCGTAACGGCTGGGCTGGGCCAGCAGATCGAACCCGGCGTAGTAGCCGAGCGCTTCGCGTGCACCCAGCCAGCGTATATCCGGATCGCAGCCCAGATCGGCCGCTTGGCGCTTGGCCTGTTCGCGACCTTCGCCGTCGCCGATCAGAACAAGACGCAACGCCGGATACGCCGCGCGGGCCTTGGCGAAGGCGGCGATCATGACGTCGATCCCCTTATGCGCGCCAAGGCGGCCGACGAAACCGATCGCCAAGTCGTCGTCACGAAGAGCGAGTTCGGCGCGGACATCTTCGCGCGTGCGGGGCCGTTTCGGCGGCTCGATCCGATTGAAAACGACGCGGATCTTGGCCGGCGAAACACCGAGCGCTTCGAGATGCGCGCCCTCGCCCGTCGAAACGGCGACGACGAAATCGGTCAACTGGGCCAAGGCACGCTCGCCCGCACCGTAGACGAAACGCTTGAGCGGCGGCAACGCGGGATCGAGCGTGGAGATCGCATGCGGCGTGTAGACGATCCGCGCCCGCGCACCGATCCCGGCCAGCCGCGCGATCATGCCGCCTTTCGACGAATGGCCATGAATAACGTCGAACGGTCCCTTCGCGGCGATATAGCGCCGCGCCGCCAGCACGGGGCCCCAATCCCACGGGCCGGGCGCACGGCGCATGGGCACGGCGCGGAAGTCGATGCCATCGCGGGACAGCCTTTCGCGCCCGGCGCGGAAAATCCCGTCTTCGCGCGCCGGGGAATAGATCACCGCGACGCGATGGCCCGCCGCACGCACGCCGTCGATCAGATCGAGGAGATGGCGCGCCACGCCGGTCGCCGCCGATTCGACGATATAGAGGATGTTCATTGGCGCGGCGTCCCCACGCGCACCAGCATCCGCCCGAGGAACAGCAGCGCGATCAGCACATACACGCCGAAGAAGGACGGCGTGTAGACCAAGCTGTCGACGATCTGCAGCATCAAAAATCCCGTCCACACGACGTATTGCGGAATATAGCTGTTGGCACCGGCGCGCGATTCCAACGCATCCGTGATCCAATGCATGATTCTGCCGACCATGATTCCGTAGATCAGGCCGCCGACGCAGACGCCCGGCAGACCGAAATTCACGTACATCTCGCCGAAGATCGGCGGGCGTAAGCCGCTGTGGAAAGCGGGGTCGAGCCCGGCGAGCACCGGCGTCACCCGACCGAAGCCGAATTGCTCGCGGAAGGGAAACATATAGGCGGGAATGAAGCTGAGATATCCGGAGATATAGGTCTTACCCCAGAAGAAATCGACGCTGTCGAGGCCCGTCAGGATCCACGCGAAATCGCGAAGATCGGAGAGATTGTTGCCGTAGAGCAGCGAGCGCAGCATGTCGAGCTGCTGACGCCCGCCTTCCGTGTCGCCGCGCAATGTCGAAATCGACAAGGCGGCACCGGCAAGCGCGATTCCGCCCAGCAACAGCAGCGGCAGATTGCCGAAGCGGCGCGGCATGCACAGCATCACCGCGATCTGCAGAAGCGTCAGCACCGCAACGGTACGATTGCCGCCCAGCACCCCCAAAAGCGCGATCGCGAGCCCCAGCACCACAAAGGCGGGGCGCTTGCGCGTATCGCCGTAAAGCACGACCGCGACCGAAACGAACGGCACGATTTGGCTCCACAGATTGTAGATCGGCCGCAACTCGTTGCGCTCGAACACCAGCGAACGCGCGACGAGCGGCTGGAACCCCAGCGCGAACATCGTCAAGGTCAGTCCGGCGACGATCGCCGTGCCCAGCGCGACGCCGCCGCCGCTGTTCCAGCCGTTGGCAACGATCCCATAGACGATGCGGCAGCCGATCGGCGCGCCGCGCATCGTGACGCGCGCGATCAGGATACCGATCACCATGCACACGAAGCCCGTCAGCGTCAGATAAAGGGCCGTATCGATATTTGCGAGGATCGCCTCGAAATGCCGCGTCGTCGAGACGATGTTGTGTGCTGACCACGCGAAGGGATACATCACGACGATCTTCAGGAAGAAATTGAACCCGAAGAAGTAGCTGGCGAAGGACAAGGCGCCCCAGCGGCGATAGTCGCGCACGTAGAACAGCACGAAAGCGATCGTGCAAATCGCCAGGATCAGCCAATTCTCCGGCGCAATCCGGCCGAGCACCAGCCAAGGGTCGATGCGCATCATGGCCGCGTTTCCGGGCGGCGCAACGCGAGCGGCAGACGCCACGCGAGCCAAACGTACAGCCCCGCACCGAACGCATAGGCCGCGGCGTAGAGCGCCATGAAGCGGACGACGTCGATCCCCGATACGGCCGCGACGATGGCGACGACCGACATGACCGCCGTCATGATTCCGGCCGCGCGCGCGATCGGGGTGAAATGCCCGGTATGCACAAGCAGGAAATTCGATACGGCCTGAATCCAGTTGCACGCGATCAGCACGATAAGGATCGGCGTCACCGTCGGCGGCATCTGCGCCGCGTCACCGAGCAACAAACGGTAAAGTGCATCGCCCCAGATCGCGAGCAAGCCGCACAGGCCGATCGCGGGCACCGCCCCCAGCGCGGCGGCGATCAGCGTCGCGCGCACCAAGCCGGGCCGATCGCCCGCTTGGAAAGCGCGCGTCTGGCCGGGCACCATCAAATCGCATGCGGCGGAGAACAATACGTTCGCGCCCCGGAATATCTTGAACGCCGTATCGAAGATGATCGTCGGCGCGCCCAGCCCCATCGCGGCCGGCACCAGCAGCGAAGGATAATTGTAGACGAAGATCTCGCCCGCCGCGTAACCGCCGCTCTCCATTAAGTTCTTCCGGTTGGCGCGGGCGAAATGGCGCAACGCGCCGACCGTGGCTGTCGGGCCGCCAAGCGCGAAACCGTGTTCGGCGCGCAGCCGCTGGATCGCCAGCGCGAACAGCCCGATCCAGACCGCGTTGCTGGCGAGCAGGAACTCCATGAAAGGCAGGCCGAACAGTAGCGCGAACAACAGCGCCAGATGGCCCGCACGGCGCGCGGCTTCCAGCGTCTCGAAATGCAAGAAGCGGTCGACCGCTGCGGCCACGTTGCGTAACGCGAACCAGGCGAGATTGAGCGCCGCGTAAACGAAGAACAATGCGAACTCGATCCCCTGCCCGGCACCGCCGCCGAACAGCGCGGCCACGGCGAAGCACGCGGCACCCCCCAATATCGCCAGGCCGATATAAAGGAAGGTGACGCCGGCCGCCTGCAATCCCGGCGATGGCGCGCCGTCGGCGGCCGCAAGCTTGCCGTCGAGAAAGCGTGCGCGAAGCTCGACGTAAAGAACCTTCGCGATGCCGAGATCGAACAGCCACAGCGACAGGCCGAGATTGCCGATGATGATGAACAGCGAGAAGCTATGCGGATCGAGCACGCGCGCGAAAACGTAGGTTTGGCAAACGCCGGTGATCAACGCGGCCCCGGCGGTCGATCCGCGCAGCGCGAGATAGGGCAGAAAAACCGCGCGTTTCACGCCGCCGCCTCGCGGCAACGATCGAGCAATGCCTTGGCCGTCAGCGACCATTGGAAGCGCTTGACGTGCTCGCGCCCGCGCGCCGACAGATCCGCGCGCAACGTCGGATCGCGCGCCAGCCGCGCCATGATCGCCGCCAGACCGTCCGCGTCGTCCATGCCGCAGATCAGCGCCGCGTCGCCGCTGCCCGAGGTTTCGAGCAGCGCTTCCTGATCGCTGATGACGACCGGGCAACCGCAGACCATCGCTTCGATCGGCGGCAAGCCGAAGCCTTCGTAGCGCGAGGGAAACAGCAGCGCCAACGCGCCTTCGTAAAGGGCGCGCAATTCGGCGTCGCCGACGAAACCCAAATGGACGATGCGATCGGAAAGGCGGATAGCGCCCGCCGGATGCACCCGATTGTCGCGTTTTCCGGTCAAGACGAGCTTCGCGTCGCCGGGCAAATCGGCGCGTTCGAACGCCGCCAGCACCAGCTCGATATTCTTGTTCGGGCTGCCCACGCCGACGGCCAGGAAATAGGGCGTACCGGCCAATCCGTTGCGCGCCAGAAGCGCCGCATCGGCCGGCTGCGCAAGGATATGATCGGCGGCCAAACCGCACAGCGAAATGCGCGTTGGGGGAATGCCGTACCAATGCGCGATTTCCCGGCGCGAGAAGTCGGAGATCGTGGCGATCCGCTTCGCGATGCGCCCCAACAACGGCACCAGCGTTTTGTAGGCGAGACGGAATGCGAAGCGAAAACTCTGCGGGCTGACCCACGGGGTCGCGTCGTGAACGACGACGACTTGACGCCGTTTGGAAAGCGGGCCGAGATTGCAAAGATTGAGCAGCACACCGTCGCGGCACGCCAAGGGCAGATCGATCTGTTCCCAGCCATAGCCGGATTTGAAGAAGCGGCCGGTCGCGCGCGTTTCGATCCGCGACAATTGCGGCGCCTTCGCGCCGGGCGGAAGCCATAGCACGACGGATTTCCATTGCGCGGCGATCGCGGGATCGGCCAGCAGCTTGTCGATCGCGCGCACGGTTTCGAGCGCGAAGCGCTGCACGCCGGTCTGCCGCTGTGTGACGAAGCGGCCGTTGATATGGAGCGTCGTCATCGCGCGCCCGTCAGACGTTGTTCTTCGGCAATACGACCGCCGCCGGCGTGCGCAACAGGATCAGCATATCCAGCCAAAACGACCATTCGCGGATATATTGGAAATCGAACTCGACGCGCTTGCGCAGCTTATCTTCGGTGTTGGTTTCGCCGCGCCAGCCGTTGATCTGCGCCCAGCCTGTCATGCCGGGTTTGACGCGATAGCGGATCGCGTAGTCCGGCACGACGTCGGCGTAAAGCCGGCCATCGGCCTTGGCCTTGGGCGCATGCGGGCGCGGGCCCACCAGCGACATCTCGCCCTTCAAGACGTTAAAGATCTGCGGCAGCTCGTCGATCGAGTATTTGCGGATGAACTTGCCCACGCGCGTCACGCGATCGTCCTGGGCGCTCACCAGCTTGTCGGCCTCCGCGTCGGCCTTCTCGGCCTTCAGCGAGCGGAACTTGTAGATCGCGAATTTGCGCCCGAACTGCCCGCTGCGCAGCTGGCGGAACAGGATCGGGCCCGGCGTATCGAGCTTGATCGCGATGGCCGTCGCGATCAGGATCGGCGAGATCAGCGCCAGGATCAGCGCGCCGACGAGAATGTCGAAACTGCCCTTCAACAGCCGATCCCATTGCGCCAGCGGCGGCGTCATCAGCGTGGGCATGATCACGCCGTCGTCGCCTTCGACATGCGACATCGACAACGCCGACAATTCGGGATCTGGCACCAGCCACACCGTGATCGGCAGAAAGCGCAAACGGTCGAGCAGCGAAGCGATACGCGGCCCCGCCGTCCAGGGCAGCGCCATATAGACGTGCAGATCCTCGTGATCGGCGACGTACTCGATCAGCGCCGACAGATCGCCGAGATAGGGCACGCGCGCGTCCAGGCCTTCGCCGCGCGTCGCGCGGTCGTCGAAAAAGCCGACGAACTCGACATCCGCCCCTTCCCGCGACACGCGATCGAGCAAACGCAACGCCGACGCGCCGCCGCCGACCAGCACCGCGCGGCGCGACGGCACGCGCCGGAACGTCGCGCGCCGCGCAACCCCGGCCGCCCCGCTTTGCACGATTTGTATGCCGATCAAGGCCAGCACGAACCACAACGCCAGCCATATGGCAAACGGTCCAGCCGGCGCGGCATCGATCGCCGTCGCTGCCAAGCCGAACGCGGCGAAACTGGCGCCCAGCACGCGCGGCGTCGACAAGCCGGGCGCCTCGCCCGGCGCGCGGCGGCGCGGATGCAATTTCGCCAGCCAGCCAAGCACGAGATAGGCCGCCGCCAGCGCCAAGATGAATGGCGTCGCGCGCGCGGGGATCGGCTCGGTTGCGCCGACCGCATGCAAAGCGGCGACCGCGAGCCAGCCCGCAGCGAACACGCTGGCGCCTTCGAGCAGTGCTGCCACCATGTCGAACATGGCGCGCGATGGCGCCAGCGGCTGTTTTCGGTCGGCCACTGAGCGCATGGCTTGGGATTCCACGGTCATATCAGTTCGTATTGCTCGTCCGGCCGACCGTGTAGGTGAAGCCGCGCTGGAACGGCACGACGCGATTGATGAATTGATCGATGAACAAATTGACTTCCGCGATCGAGGATTTCGGCACGAATACCACGTCGAAGGGCTGCAACGGCACGTCCGGATTGCGGCCGGCGACGTAACCCGCGACGTCGACCGTGCGCATCATCGGCCTGCCGTCGCGCCCGCGCCGGATCAGCACGACCTCCGTCGTCTTGGCCGTGTCCATGAAGCCTTTGGCGAGCAGAATGGCTTCCATCACGCCGATCCGGCCGGGCAGGTTGATGAGCCCCGCCCCATTGACCTCGCCGCCGACGAAGACGCGCTGCGAGGCGTAATTGCGGATCGCCACCGTGACGCGCGGCTGAACAAGATCGCGGCTGTAGCGCTTTTCCAATTCATCCGTCAGCGCCGCGACAGTCTTGCCTTCGCCCACGACCTCGCCGACCAGCGGCAAGGTGAACCTTCCATCCGGTCCGACGACCGCGCGATCATTGTATTCACCGCTGAACGGCAGCCGAATCTCCAACTCGTCTCCGGGTCCGATCCGATAAGGCGAGTCGTCCGCGACCCAAGGTGCGAACGACGCCGCGTCGGTGCGTTCGGGGCGAATCGACTCCGTGCCGCACGACGCGATCGCCAGCGACAACAGCGCTGCCATGACGGCGGAACGCGTCGCCCCAAGTCGCCGTGTTTTCAGCCAGTGCAACATTTTGTTCCTGCGGGATTGCCCGAATCGCGACCGCTTCATTAGAATTCGGTTCAGGCTGGATTGGAAGATCAGTCTAGATCACAGCGAAAGCAAGCCAGCTCTCCATGACGCCATCCGATCCGACGGCCATCACACCACCGATCGCGCTTTCGTTCACGACGCGCGATCTGGTGCTGATTCTCTTCCGCTTCCGTTACAGGGCGTTGCTGACGTTCCTCGCTTGCGTGTCCGTCGCAGTGGCGTTGAGCTTCCTGTTGAAGCCCGTCTATCAATCCGAAGCCTCGATTTTGGTCAATAAATTGGGCCGCGAGTTTACGTTCCGCCCGGATCTGAGCGTGGGCGTACAATCTGCCATTCCGGTGGCGACGGACCCGGACGAGATCCTCAACACCCAAGTCCAGCTTATACGCAGCCGGGACGTTATTCTCGCGACGATCGAGCGGATGGGGCTGGAACGGCTATATCCCGAGCTTTCGAAGCCGGACGAGGCGCCGGATGTAGACAAGGCGATGAAGAAGTTCGACGACGCGCTGCAAACCGCGCCGCAGCGCACGTCGAACATCGTGCACATTGCATTTCGCAACCCAGATCGCGAATTGGCCGCAGCGACGCTGGAAGCGCTGATACAAATTTTTACCGAGAAGTCGATCAACGTCTACATCAACACCCAGACGGCGTATTTCGAGAAACAGGTCGCGCAGGCGCGCGAGCGCTTCCTGGCGAGCGACGGCAAGCTGACCGCGTTCCGCCAGCGTTTGGGCGCGCAAGCCTTCGAAGCGCAGATCCCGCTGCTGCTGCAACAGCGCATCGATATCGACAGCGAGTACAAGCGTGTTTTGGCGGCGCTCGCCGGTGCTACCGAGCGCGTCCAGGCCGTGCGCCACGCGATCTCCCAGACCCAGCAGGAGATCACCGCCTTCGTCGACACCCAGCAAAGCCGCGTGATCGACGACGCGCGCACCAAGCTTTTGAACCTCAAGCTCCGCCAGCAGGAAATCGCCGCCAATTTCGCGCCCGGCAGCCGTCAGGTGCAGCAGGTCGACCGCGAGATCGCGATCGCGGAGAAGTTCCTCGAAGATCAGCTGACCCTTTTCTCCGGCACGGTGCGCCGGGCGCGCAACGAAGTGGCGACGGCGCTGGAAACCGAACTCAACCGGTCGCTCGCCGAGCAGGCGGAGTACGAAGGCAAGCGTAACTCGATCCTCGCCAATATCGCCGATATCGACCGGCGTTTGTCGGACGTGACCGGCGGCGAGACCGAGCGCTGGTCGCTCGAACAGGACGTGACGCTCGCCAAGGACATGCTGAAGCTGTTCGCCTCGAAGCTCGAGGACGCGCGCGCGGCGGATTCCTTGAACCAGAGCCGCATCGGCAACATCGCGATCGTGCAATCGCCGTCGCTGGCCGATCCGCGCCAGCCGGTCCAGCCGCGCCCGCTGCTCTATTGCCTGTTGGGCGTGATCGCGGGGCTGTTCCTCGCGGTCGTCGTGGCGCTGCTGTCGGAATTGATCTCCGACACGATCTACGATCCGGTGCGCACCGAACGTCTGCTCAACGTGCCCACGCTCGCCGTGTTCAACTACGTGCCGGCCGAGCAGCTCGAACGCTAGACGCCGAACCGAAGCTCAACGATCTGCGTCAGCCGCTTGCCCGGCCGCAAAATCGCGTCGGGAAAATTCGGGCGGTTGGGCGCGTCGGGATAAAGCTGGCATTCCAGGCACAAACCGCCATGCGCGCCGAACGGCGCGCCCAGGAACTTGCCGTCATAGAGTTGAATGCCCGGCTCGCTGGTATGGACCGCCATCGTGACGCCGGATTTCGCCCCTTTCAACACTGCGCCAAGGAACAGTCCGTCGCCTGCGCGGTCGAGGCAGTAATTGACGTCGTAATGCACGCCGCCATCGCGCATACGCTTCGACTTGCGGAAATCGAACGGCGTGCCGCTCACGTCGGGCATCTCCCCCGTCGGGATCAGCGCCTTGTCGACCGCGGCGATCCGGCTAGCGGCGATCTGCAAACCGTGGTCGCGCACGTCGCCGCCGCCGTCGAGATTGTAATAGGCGTGGCTGACGATATTCGCGGGCGTGGGCTTGTCGGCCGTCGCCTGGGTGGTGATGCGCAGCACGCCCGGCGCGGGGATCTCGTAGATCGCCGTCGCCTCCAGCGTGCCGGGATAGCCCATCTCGCCATCCGGCGACGTCAAACCGAGTTCGACGCGCGCGGGCGACGCCGATACGACGCGCCACACGCGGGTCGAGAAACCGCCCGGCCCGCCATGAAGCTGGTTCGCGCCTTCGTTCGGCACGACGCGATGAACGACGCCGTCCAGCGCGAACTGCGCCCCGCCAATACGGTTGGCGTAGCGCCCGACGATCGCGCCGACATAGCCCTTCTCGGCGAGATAACCGGCGAGATCGGCATGGCCCAGCGCAACGTTCACGGTCCCGCGCGGCGTGTCGACGTGCAACGCGCGCAGCGTGGCGCCGTAGGTGAGAATCTCCGCGGCCACGCCGGCGCCGCGCAAAGCGAGTTTATGAACCGGCGTGCCGCCGGTCGTGCCGAAATTTTCCATGACCCGATCTTAGCTCAGGGCATGTATTGCCCGCCATTCACGTCAAGGATCTGGCCCGTGATGTAACCGGCCAACGCGGGCGACGCCAAGAACACGACCGGATAGGCGCAATCCTCGCCCTTGCCGAGCCGACCCATCGGGATCGAGGCGCGCGCGGCCTCCAGCATGTCCGGCGCCGTGGCGGCATGGAACGGTGTCGCGATCACGCCGGGCGCCAGCGCATTGACGCGAATGCCGGCAGGCGCGAATTCCTTGGCCATCGAGCGCGTCAGGCTGTGTACGGCGGCCTTCGTCGCGACGTAGAGCCCCGAACCCGGCGCCCCGCCATTGCGCGCGCCGATCGAGCCGATATTGACGATCGACGCCGACGCCCCGGATTTGACGAGATGGGGATGCGCCGCGCGCGTCGCTTCGAGGATGCTGCGCACGTTCAAATCCATCACGCCGTCGTAGGTCGCCTCGTCGAACGACGCCATACGCGTGCGGCCGACCATGGCGCCCGCGTTATTGACCAGCACGTCCAAGCCGCCGAGTGCCGCGACGGCTTCCTCGACGACCTTCGTCGCCGTGCCGCGCTTCATCAAGTCGCCCGCGACGGTCGCCACCGCGCCGATCCGGCCCGCGAGTTCGCTCGCCCCCGCCTTGTTCTTGGAATAATGGACGACGACGCGTGCACCGCACGCCGCAAATGCGGCCGCGCAAGCCGCACCGATGCCGGAACTGGCCCCCGTGACCAGAACGCGCAAACCTTCGACGCCGAGATTGAGAGCCAAGTTTCCACCCCTTCTGTTCTTGTTCAGCGCACACTGACCATTGCGGCCGGCACGAACGAAAGGCGCACCGCAGCACCACTTTCGAAGACTTCGTCCGGCGGCCGCGAAACGCGCAACGGCGCGGCAAGGCCGGGCACGTCGACTTCGTATTCCCAAGTCTCGCCCAGGAAGACGCGGCTGCGCAACGTGCCATCAATGTCGTATACGCCCTTCGCTACCGCATCGGGTTGCGAAATACCGATGCGGTGGGGCCGGATCGACAGCGCCGTCGCGCCTTCGACCGGCGACGCGAACGGAATCGCAAGCCCGCCGGCCGTAAAACCGCCGCCGCCGAATTGGCCGTCGATCAGATTCGTCCGCCCGATGAATCCCGCGACAAAGCGGGTTTGCGGATGGTCGTAGACGCGCTTGGGCGTATCGGCCTGTTCGATGCGCCCTTTATTCATCACCACGATCCGGTCGGCGGTCACCATCGCTTCCGTCTGATCGTGGGTGACGTAGACGCTGGTGATCCCGAATTCGTCGTGCAAACGGCGGATCTCGAAGCGCATTTCCTCGCGTAGATTGGCGTCGAGATTCGACAAAGGCTCGTCGAGCAGCAGAACTTTGGGCTCGACGACGATCGCGCGCGCCAGCGCCACGCGCTGCTGCTGGCCGCCCGACAATTCGGCGGGCAGACGCTGCGCTAGGTGATCGAGGCGGACGACCTCCAAGATGCGCCGCGTACGCCGCTCGACCTCGGCCTTCGACAGATCGCGCAAACGCAGTCCGAACGCCACGTTCTCGAACACGTCCATATGCGGCCAGATCGCGTAGCTTTGGAAGATCATCGACATCTGGCGCTGTTCCGGCGGCACCGTCGCGCCGTCGCCGAACAAGTTGCGCCCGCCCAGCGCGATCGTGCCGCCCGTCGGCTCCACGAAGCCGGCGATCGCACGCAACGTCGTCGTCTTGCCGCAACCCGACGGCCCCAGCAACGCGATGAACTCGCCTTCCTTGAAGTCGATCGACAGGTCATCGACGGCGGTGAACCCGCCGAACCGGCATTGAAGATTGGCGAGCCGAAGATAGGCCATCAAGGTCTCCGCAACATGAAATCGCGACCGGCGACGCGCTGGCCGATCAATACGACGATCGCCGCCGCCGCGAGCAGGAGAACGCCGAGCGCGGCCAACACTTCGAAATTCCCCTCCTCGCTCAGATCCAGCATGACGATCGACATGACCTTGGTTTTGGGGCCGGTCAGGAAGATCGCGGTGCTGAGTTCGCGCGTCGTCGCGATGAAGACGAGAAGCCACGAGCCGATCAATCCGCCTTTCGCCAGCGGCATGACGACCTTGCGCATCACGACGGCGCGCGATCCGCCGAGGATGCGTACGGCGTCCTCCATTTCCGGGTTCAGGCTTTTGACCGTCGCGGCCGCGTTGATGAAGGCGATGGGCAGGCTTCGGATCGTGTAGGCGAGGATCAGCATGGCGGCCGTGCCGTAAAGCGAGAACGGCGGCGGCGCGAAAGTCGCGTAGAACGCGACCGCCAACACGATGCCGGGAATCGCGACGGGCACCATGCACAGGAACTGCAGCAGCGTAGCGCCCGGCGCCAAGCGGCGCGCCTGGACATAGGCGACGATCAGCGCCGCCGCCACGGCGGCGGTCGCGGCGACGCCCGAGAACCACACCGTGTTCCAGATCGAGCCGAGCGCCGAACTGTTCTTGAACAGCAGATAGTCGAAGTTCTTGAACGTGAGGTTGGACAAGGAGAATCCCCGGCTCCACGCCTTGGCGAAGGCCGCCTGCAACAACACGACCAGCGGCATGAAGACGGCGAGCATTCCCACGGCGAAGCACAGGCCGAGGGAAATCCAACGCCAGCGGCCGAGATCGACGGGGCGGCGTTCCCCGCCCTTGCCCGTCAGCGCGGTGAAGCCCCTCCGGCCCAGAAGGCGGCGCTGCAACCACAACATCGCGATCGTGACCGCGATCAACGACATCGAATACGCCGCCGCGGCGTCGAGCCTCGGCGGAAACTCGAAGAACTGCCACAGCTGGGTCGTCGCCACCGTGATCCCGGCTGGAATCCCCAAAAGGGCGGGCGTGCCGAACAGCGTGATCGATTCCAGCATCACGATGATGGCGCCGCCCAGAATCGCGGGCCAAATCATCGGCAACGTGACTTTGACTGTCGTGACGAAGCGGCTCGCCCCCAAAATCGATGCGGCATCCTCCAGCTCCGTCGGCACGACGTCGAAAGCCGATTTGGCGAAGATGAAGTTGATGGGGATCGAATAAAGGGCGATCAGGAAGATCATCCCCTCCATCGAGTAGATGTTGAGCAACCGCTCATCGCCGCCCAGGAGCACCCAAGCGCGGTTGATCCAACCCGCATTGGGGCCGGCGAGCAGCATCCAGGCGACGGCACCCAGATAGGGCGGCATGACGAAGATCGCCACGACGATCAGCGTGACGAAGTTGCCGCCCGGCATGTTCGTGCGCGACACGAGCCATGCCATCGGCACGCCGACGCAGGTGCTGATCGCCGCGACGGTCAGACCGATGAACAGCGAGCGGCCCAGCGCTTCGAGGTGCCGTATTTCGCCGAAAGCATGGGCCATCGGTGCGAAGGAGAATCCGTCGGCACCGCGCACCGACAATCCCACGAGCTCGAACAACGGCAGACCGACCAGCACGATCAATGCGGCCGCGAGCGCGGCCAGCACGATCGTGCTGGGGTCGAGCAACCGGCGCGTCGCGTTTGCGAACTTTGCCATCTATGCGCGACGCCGCCGCTCAGCCGCCGAACGTCCGGCGCCAACGATCGTTGAGCGCGGGAAGATTCTTCATATCCTCCTCCGAGACCGGGATCGTCGTGACGTCACCCGGCCCCTTCCCGCCATGGGTGTTCTTGACCTCCGGCCGTAGCGCCATCGCCAGATCCATGTCGACACGGATCTGCTGGGATTCGACGTCCAGCAGATAGTCGAGAAAGAGCTTCGCCGCGTTCGGGCTTTTCGAATTCTTGAGGATACCAGAGCCCGCGAGGATCACGACCGAGCCGTCTTCCGGGAATACGGTGCGATAAGGGGCGCCCTCGATCTCCTTCTTGCGGAACGGACCGTCGCCGGCATGGCCGACCGACCGTTCACCCGCGTCGAGCATCGTGATCACGTCGTTGATCGAACGGCCGATCTGCGGATTGTTGGCGCGCAGCTTCTCGAAATAGCTCCAGCCATACTTCTTTTCGAGCGCCAGCGCCCACGCCCCGACATAACCGGAATAAGCGGGATGTCCGAAGGACAGCTTGCCCTTGAATTTCGGGTCGAGCAGATCGGTCCACGTCTTCGGCGCGTCGGCGTCCGAGATCTTGTCGGTACGGTAGGCGATGACGATGATCGCCCCGGACGTCGCGTGATACTGATTGTCCGAGTCCATGTTGCGGAACGCCGGCAGCACCTTGTCGGCATTTTCGGGCCGGTAAGACAGCAGGCGCCCTTCCGACTTCAGCCGCACGAAATGCGAAGTGTCGGTCGACGAATAGACGTCGGCCACGGCCGTATTGGCCAGAATGTCCTGGTTCAAACGCTGGTAGATGACCTGCGCCGTGGCGCGCACCACGTTGACCTTGACGCCGGGATAGCGCTTGTAGAACGCCTGTTCGATGGCCGTCGCGTTGTCGAGACCGAAATGGCTGATGTACCAAGTCATCTCGCGCTCCGCCTTTGCGGCTTCGTAGAGTTTGCGCGTCGCGTCGGACATCGTCTGCGCGTGCGCCGGCGCCGCAGCGCCCAGCAACGCAAGACCGGTGGCGGCAACCAGTTTTTTCCAAGCGTTCATGACGTCCTCCCCAGGTTTATTCGTTTCGTTTAACGCGGCGGCGGCAACGCCGCCGCGATCGCCTCGCTCCAGACCGCATAACCCGCGTCGTTCAAGTGGCGCTGGTCCTCGGCGTAGAAGCGCGGATCGGCGTCGCCTTGCGCGTTCAGGAACGGCGTGAAGATATCGATCAGCCGCACATCCGGCACTTCGGGCAAGCGTTTCTCGAGCAGCGCGTTCGACGCGCGTAAAGCGGCCATGCGCGGCCCGTGGAACGGCGCTGGCTTCATCGTCAGCACAGCGACCGGCAATTCCGGCTGCGCGCGGCGCGCCGTGTCGATCAACGCGACGATCGTCGACAGAATCGTTTCGGCGCCCGCGTCGTATTTCTCGATGTCGTTGGCACCCGCCGCGACGACGACGAAACGCGGCCTCAACGGACGGACCAGAAGATCGTAATACGCGACGCAGTCGCGCAACGTGGCGCCGCCGAAACCCACGGCGACCGCGTCGGCGCGCCCCAGACTTTTGCCGATATCGGGCCACAGCCGTACGGTCGACGACCCGTAAACGACGATCGGGTTTTTCGGCAGGCGCATTTCCCGCAGACGTTGCGCCAGCGCTTGCGCCTGTTCGCCGATGGAAGGCTTGGCGGTCACGCGGATTTGACCTTGCGCAGCAGGTCGAGCAGCGGCGCCGTGCTTGCGGCGTCGGCCAGCGTGAAAGTCGCGCGCGCAATACGGTCGGCGAGGCCGGGATCGATCCGGGTGACGCAGCCGTCGTATTTTTGGCGCACTTCGGCGTCGGTCAGCGGCCAGGACGGGCCGCCGCGATAGCGCGTGTCGGCCTCCGCCTTCAACACCTTGCCGTCCTTCAGCGTGATCTCGACGCGCGAGCGGATCAGATCGAATCCCATCGCGTTGATCGTTGCGTCGGCGTGGGTATGCACGCGTTCCTGCATCGCCTGGAATTCCGGCGACGCGATCACATGGTCGTCGAACTGCGCCAGCCCCGCTTCGCGATACAGCACGAGCATCGAGATCAGCGCCGCCATCGAGAATTTGGCCTGCAACTCGTTCTTCGCCACACGGTAGCGGATCGGGCGCAGGATATTGTCACCGGCGAAGAAATCGATGCGCGCGACCGTCGCCGGATCGACGTTCTCGCGCAGAACGAGGTTCTTCACCATATCCATCGATTGATGGGTCAGGATGCCGCTGGGATAGGGCTTGATGCTCACACCCGGATTGACGATCGTCCATTCGCGCCCGAAGCCCTGGCCGGTCTTTTCCGGCGAGAACCCGCCGCCGAGCACGGCGGGGAAACCCCAAGGACCGTCGAGCGCCGTCGGATCGGCAGTGTAACCGCGCTGCGCCAGCAACGCGGCAAGCACGCCGTTCTCCGCCGCGCGCCCGACATGCAAGGGCTTGGTCATCGTGCCGAAATTGCAGCGAATGCCAGCGGCAAAACTGGCCGCGATGCCCAAGGCGCGCGCGGTCGCGTCGGCGTCGAGCCCCAACAGGATCGACGCGGCCCCGCACGCGCTGAATGTGCCGACCGTGCCCGACGTATGGTGGCCGCGCAGATAATGGTCGGGCTGCATCCATTCGGAGATTTTGCAGCCAAGCTCGAAGCCGTAATTGAACGCAGCGACGAATCTTTGCCCCGACACGCCGCCCAACATGTCCGACACGGCGAGCGCCGCACTCATCGGCGGGATCGAAGGATGGGTCAGCAAGCCATAGACATGGGCGGGATCGTGGCTGACTTGCGTATCGTCGAAATCATGGACGTGACCCGCGGTGCCGATCACGCGCGCGGCGACCTGGACCGGAACGCGCGTATCGCCCTGGCCGAGCAGCAGCGCGTCGCCCTTCCCGCCTTGCTCGCGCGCGAAGCTCGTCAGGATATCGATCGCGGGCACGCCGAGCCCCGCCAGCACCAGCCCCATCGAATCCAGCAAACAGCGACGGGAGATATCGAGGGCTTCCGCAGGCAGCTTGTCGAAGCTGGCACCGGTGAGGAACGCGACTGCTTGGGCGGTGATGTCGCTTTCCCCGGCGATGCGGGGCGTGGTTGGTACTGCGAGCGTCATGGCGTTCCCGATGTTTTCTTATTGCTAACTGTCAACAGACTACGATTGACACTCAGGGCGAGTCAACTGCTACTCTTCCCCCGGCGGCGGATTCGAGCCGCGGGAGAGTTTCGATGACCGACGATCTGCTGGAGTTGCGGCGCGAGAACACGCTGTCGAGCCTGGCCGCCGACCGGCTGGAGAAGCTGATCGTCGCCGGGCAATTGCCGCCGGGCCAGCGCATCAACGAAGTCGTGCTGGCGCGTGAATTCGGCATCAGCCGCGGACCGGTGCGCGAAGGCTTGCGTCACCTCGCCTCGCGCGGGCTGGTCGAATTCGTCGCCAACAAGGGCGCCTATGTCCGCGCGATCGACGCGCAGGCGATGCTGGAGATCTACGATCTGCGCTCGGTCCTCACGGGCCATGCGTGCAAACTCGCCGCAGAGCGCCGCACGCCCGACGAAGCGAAGGAATTCGAACGCCGCGTGAAGGAGATGGATTCCTGCGTGAAGCGCGGCGAGGTCGCGCAGTATTACAAGCTGAACATCGCCTTTCACGATCTGCTGGTCGCCGTCGCGGGCGGCGGGCGCCTCGCGGCGTTCAGCGACACGCTGTCGAAAGAGGCGGCGCTGTTCCGGCGCGTCTCGCTCGGCAATCCGCAGGAAATGGCGGCGTCCAACGCCGAACACGCGGCGATCGTCGCCGCGATCCGCCGCGCTGACGGTGCACGCGCGCGCGAATTGGGCGAAGCGCATGTGCTGGCGGGCAAACGCCGGTTCGAGAAAAGCCTGCCGCCCGGCTGAACGCGCGGCGCATCGACGTTCAAATTGTCGGTGAAAATGGTGCCCGGGGCCGGACTTTGTAGGCGCGGAAGAATTCCCCGGTAATTCAAGAGGCTACTAGCGAACTTCCCAATCCTCTTGTACCAGGCTCATGTACTTGCTGTCGATGTCTTAGCAATGAAGCGAGAGTGCTATTTGTTAGTTATACTTTTTCGCGGCCCGAAATAAGGGCTTCGAGCCTCTTGTCCTCATCAGAATAACGGTCTGCGAAAGCCCTAAGCTGCGTGTAAGCACCAATTAGGGGCATACCGTTCCAAGTGCCATCGCTTGCAATCTTCAATGCATTAAGCAACTGAGCCGCATATAAAGAGTTCGAGAGGCATAGCTTCTCGAGATGGAGAGCAAACTTTGAACAAAGGAAAAGAGAATTTATAGAATTGCTTGGATTTTCAGTGCGATTAATGGAGAGGTTATTAATTTCTTCAATAGCCTTAATAAGATTTTTTCGTGCCTTTTCGGCAATTCTTAGATGCAAAGTTACCGATATAGAAATGGTCGCGAGATACCCTGTTATCTCTGTCTCGATTGACCATAAGGCCCCAACAGTAGGACCAACAGCCTTTGCTGCTCCCATTGGATCGTTTTCTTCGATTTTCTCAAGTGCTATCTTTAATTTAGGACACAAAGACTTTGTGTCTTTAACTAGTATCTCTTGCAGAAAGCTGAGTGCGCCAACGCGATCCTGGCGCCGCTTGCGAGCATCGACCGCAATTTGCCGCTTGAGGACATGAATGGCAGCAAGTGCAGCAGCAATCCCTCCAACTAAACCAAGAACCCCGCCAACGACATTCCCCCAAAACCCAACCCAAGCGGGATCGATTGACTGTACACCTTCTGACAACGGTGCCTGTGCAAGCTTGACGTATGTGACAACGACAATTGTCATATAAAGAATTGCCAGGGCCACAGATAGCGACAGCCGGATTAGCCGTTCGGTCGACGTCTCAATCTCTTTAGATTTCAAGTCTCCCTCCCTAGACGAGATCAATGTTCGATACGCGCACGCGAAGCAGCTACCGTACAGGCTGGTGCTTCAACGCCCCTCCCGGCACCCCACCGAATCGTTACCCTTGCATATGCCGCGAAAAATTCACTCAATAACTTCGGGTTTAGGTCTTTCATGGACGTGGATTTTTAAATCCCCATAGCCGCCCTCATGCGCGAACTTTCGCGCCTCCTCGACACGAACATCGGGGCACCTTGGCCCGGCCGAGATTGCAATAATCGGCAAGGGCTGTTCGCTTTTCTCAGGTAGCTCAATGTAGTGCCGCCAACCATTAGCAGCTTTGTGGTGTTCCCTTTCTCGAAGGAATACGACGCGCCATTCTCGTTCCTCTGCGTAGTCGTGGAGCTTGAACGCAGGCGATAGCCACGACGAGGCCCGAATGATGAGGTCTATAAATTTATCATGGAGGTCGCCGTTCTGTGTCCGAGGGAGGCGACGATACGAAGCAATAGCAAAATCAAGAATTTCACGGATTATTGCGCGTTGCTCACCGGGGTCATAAACGCACCTAGTTAACAGAGTGATACCAGGCCATGCCTTCACACTTCCCGCGCTCACACAGATTGAGAAGCCCTCTTGACGCTGACCGTATAAGCGCCACATGCGGTCGCGGGCGCCATCGTCGGAGAAAGAAAGCACAAAGATATTTGTGGCGCTGACCGCCCTCATACGCCGTCGCAGGGCAGCATAGAGACGCGCCTCGTCATCACTTTCAGCGTACCCGTACCGATAGTCTAGTTCAGCGCGAAGCAGCGATGCGAAATACCGAACTTCTGTGTAGTCGGTCTGGGCTTCGATATTATAAGCCCGCATATGATGTGAATGAAGAATGCCCTCAAGGCCCGCCTGCGTTGTGTAATGATGGAGTGGAAGGGCGTCAGGTATTGCACCTCCACTTAGCCTCTCTGCAATGCCAAGCAAAAGACGATCTACATCACGCTCGATCTTTGTAAAGATAAGGTGCGCGATGACTTCGATATTCGTCATCATTTGTATCCCTTGGCCTTGGTGGTTTAATGCGCTCACGCGAAGCACCTAACGCATAGTCTGACGCTTCAACTTTCCCCCCGGTGCCCCCTTGCGTCCAACACCCAGGTAAACCGCGAGCGTCTCCCACCGTCCCTCTTGGCGCTTGTCTCACGCTGCGCGGCGCGTTGCCGCCTTGCGTCCACTCGGTCTGCGGCCGTCCCCGGTGCGATCAGGGATAAGGTCGCGCTCTTGATGCCGCAGCGCCTTCACGCTGCACCCTTTGATGGCGAGCCGACCGAGTGGACGCGAGTGTTAGGGGGCTGTCACCTCCGTGCCAGCACGCGCCGCCACGGGTAGCCCCTGGAGCCACACAATGCGGTCCCCGTGGCGCACCAGCACTGAGCCATCCCACAGCGTGCGGGACTGCCCATGCTCCAAGCCTTCCGCTTCAATGCAGTCGGCGGCGTGCGTTACAAACACCTCGGTCGCGTCATCAAGGGACACGATCAGGTCGGCCGATAGTTCGGATACATCGATTTTCATTTCGCACCTTTCGGGTAGGTAGCCAGCAAGCGGGCACCAGAACGCTAGCGGTGCCGAGTCAACTAGAGCAAGAACTTTCCTGCCAGAGATTCCCGGCATTGCAGGCGTGTTCATAAACCCCCATCGCGGGACGGCCCGAAAAAGTGAGTCTGATCAATGGGCCGCGCGTGTCGAATTTTGTGTTCATAAAACAATTGATTTATGAACAGTCTTTCATTTAGCTTTCCCGCCATGTCGCCCCGACACACCACGAGGAAGGCCATGACCGCCAAGACCAGCACGAAGGGAACGCGCGCCGCGCTCTATCTCCGCGTCTCCACCGACGACCAGACGACCGACAACCAGAGGCGCGACCTTGAAGGCCTCGCGACGTTGCGCGGCTGGAGCATCGTCGAGACCTACGAGGATGCGGGCATCTCCGGCGCGAAGGGCCGTGAGCAACGCCCCGGCCTCTCCGCCCTTCTTGCAGACGCCAAGAAGCGCCGCTTCGATATCGCCCTGTTCTGGGCCGTTGACCGCTTGGGCCGTTCGACGATGGAAGTCACGCGCAACATGGGCGAACTCGACGCGTGCGGTGTGGCGCAGTTCTATTTCAAGGAAAGCATGGACACGTCCACCGCACACGGCCGCGCCATGCTGGAAATGGCCGCCGTGTTCGCCACCCTGGAGCGCGCCATGATCCGGGAACGCGTCGTCTCGGGGCTTGCCCGTGTGCGGGCCACCGGGCGGACCAAGAGCGGGCGCCCCATTGGGCGGCCCACGGTTGACCCCAAGGTGGCCGCCAAGGTGGTCGCTATGCGGAAGGCTGGGAAGTCGGTCCGCGAAGTGGCAAAGGCCACCGGCCTATCTGTGGGCGCTGTTGCGAAGTACGGCAGCTAGGCGGCGCTGATTTAGAGCCCACTTAGGCTACATGAAACCAGAACGATGGCCGCAGCGCGGAAGACCGAGGAAGGCGCTACGGCTGTCGAAACTCAATTGGCCGTCACTTAAGCCACACCAAAACTGAGCCGCCGCTTCCGGCCCGAAATGAAGAGCCAACCACAACACTTGGTAGCTCCGAATTAGAGCCCACTTAAGGAATAAGAAACCGCCAAGCCCCCAAGGATTGGGCGCTAGGCCTAGCACCAACACCACCGCGCCTATGCCTCGCGTTCCCGCGCGCTAACGGCCAATAGGCACTCCCAGCCCCCGCGTTCCGCCTCGTGTGTCCCTGCCGTTCCCAGGGGATGCATGAGGTGTCGAGCGCGGGGGCTTCCTTTTTCTGCAACTCAGCAACAACCCAAACAAGGAGCAAAACCATCGTGCCGAAAAGCATCAACGCTACTCCGCGCGGCGTCGCCTTCGATCCGCGCTCGCTCACCCAACTCTCTTGGCTCACGACTACGGCGGCCATCATTTCAGGCCGTCCCGTGTCGTCATCAACGATCTTCCGCCTCGCATTGGCGGAGCTGACAGAGCGCCTCTCGGGGCACATCGAAGCAGCCGACATGGACGCCCTACGCGCGGACCTCGGGCGCCTCCCGGAGTTCACCCGGTGCGCTCCGGCCGGGAGCGATCGTGCGACGGATCAAGCCGGGCGGTTGACGCCCTGGCGCAACGAGCAATGAGGAACGATACGAGCATGAACACCACGAACAAATCCAAGCCGGTGCTGCCGCCGTTTCCCCAAGACGGCCCCGTCGATCCGGCGGACTTCCCCGAGGGGATCGAATGGGACGAGCCAGAGTACGACCAGCGGACCGGTGAACTTGTCTGGGCAACGCGGCGCCTCTCCGTCGAGGAGTGGAACACCAACCACGCAATGGACGACAGGCAGAGGGAAGCCTTCCTAGCCCTTCAGCGGGCAAAGGCGGAGCGCGACGCGGCAGAGGCCGCCAAGCCGTTCCGCTTTGTGGACCTGGACGAGGTCGCCACATTCGTCCGACAGGATCGGCCATGCGCCCTGGTGGACGCGATCACCAGCGGGCGAGGACAGACATTGGAGAAGCTGCTTGACCTGTTCGCGGGGGATGCGTCGCCACCGCCTTGGGTCAAGCGGCACCTCCGCGCGACCGTGCGTCTCCTCGTGGCGGAGCTGAAGGCACAACGACAGACGAACCTCGCCTTGCGTCAACGCGTGGCGAGCCTGGAGGGGGAACTCAAAGCGGTCCAAAACGTCGCTCCGGTGGCTGTCCAGGCGCCGTCCTAGGTGTCGGCAGGGCGCAGACAGCGGCCGTAACCCGACGCGTCGCAGCGGCCCTTAGAGCGCGAATGCCGGCCTCACAAAAGACTTTGTGACGCCAGCACCATTCTCAAAACATTTGCACGCACGCAGGGCATCCCCCGTGTGCTGCTTTTCTCAGGAGCAACCACCCCATGTACTGCAATGTACCCGGCTGTCACGCGACGGCCGGGCGATACGGACGACTGTGCCCGAAGCACATCATACGAAAGCGTAGGCAAGGCCACCCCGAGCAAGAATCTATCGGGCACTTTGAGCTTCGCCCCTGGTGCCGCGCGGTGCGGCCCGTGATTGACCGGAACCGCCACCGGGAGGCGTTGAAGATCACCGAGGAGCGGTGGAAGCACCTTCGGAACCGATGCGCGCTGCTCGCTGATGGAAGCGACAAGTGCGGCATCGTCTATTGGCCGACGACCCAAGCAGCCCGTGCGCTTCTGAAGGCCACGGAAGACGCCAAGTTTGACGCCGTCCTGGAGGTGGTATCGGCCTTGGTCCTGCTCCGGGATACCAACCCAGGGCGCTTCAAGTCGGACGAGGCGTTCTTCGTCCAGCTTGCCCGTGTGGTGCGCCGCCTCGGCACCACGGCCGTTGCCTGGGGCTGGGACCGGAAGACGGGGAAGACACGGGGCGTCTACCGGGTGTTCCCGCGTCTCGCATCGCTTGAGCTTGCCGACATGGTCTTGGAAGCAGTCGGACCAACGGTTGGCCGGATTGTCGCCACGGTGAAAGCCGAGGCGGAGCAAGAGGTGAGACGTGAGGGGCGCTTCAAGGCGGCCCTCGCGGAGATCGCCTAGGGAACTTGTGTTCCTGAATACATTACCCAGGAACTAAACACCCCCAAAACACGTCCTCGAAACTCGAACCACTTCGGCCCCCTCAGCGGGGCCGTTTCTATTTTGGGAACACGACATGGAATACACGACTGAAGCACTGAACCGGGCGACCGGCGACCTTGAACTGAGGAGACTTGGTGACTGGTTGACCGTCACCGAGTTCGGCGAACACCACGGCGTCGATGCCCGACGCATCCGCGCGATCTTGCGCGAGATTGGCCTACTCCAACCAGAAGGACATCACGGGCGATATCGCCTAACCCTCGAGGCTGTCGCAAAGGGCTACGGCAAACGTATCGACCGCCCCAAGAAAGGGAAGTACCCGTTCGATGTTCTTTCTCCCGCTGGACAAGCCTACGCGGTAGCGAACTGGGATAGAGCGGTGAGGCAACTTGAGGACGCCGTGGGGCGATGTGAGAAATCTGTACGTGCCCGCGCCGCCCTCGATAGCTTCGCGTCTCTGCGCAAGCATCCAATGACGACCCAAGAGAAAGTTCGGTGGTTACGTCAGCACTATCCTTCGCTATCAAAGCGACGGATTGCGTTGATCTTGGGTGTCTCGGAGCAGCTTGTGGGGCGTTACGCGGAGCAGCTCGCTCGTCAACGCGCCAACGCTCGGAAGGAAAGCCAGCGGGTATTCAAGCCCCTCAATCCAGACGAAGTGGAAGCAGGGCTCGACGCTTCGCGCACGCTGTATCGCTCATTGTTTGGAGCTGAACATGAGCAGCCTCCAGGCGGCGCACTCGACACGGCATGCGCGCTCCTCACGAAAGCCGCATTGAGCGGTATCAAGGCGGACGGTGTGTCTGAGCCCGATAACTTCTGAAGCCGCCTAGAAATTCTAACAGGCATAGTCTACAGCGAACCACGCAGGAGCCTGAATTAGTTGAATTTCGGCACGATCGTTGTTGGCCAAGCCGCCAAGCGAGACGTCATTGCCCAACAGATCATCCCCCCGAGCGTCACCGCTAAACTATACCGCCGTACGGCCAGCTGAATAACAGAGCATCGTCAAAGTGAACGCTACCGCTTGGTGGTGCTTAGGGCCTCAGTATTAAACTGGCTTCCGCTTAAGATGGCGGCTCGTCGAACCCCCTCTACCGGGGTTCGATAGGGCCGCCACGCCGTCAAGCCGACAGAGCGTACAGAAATCCCTCATCAAGCGGCCTTTACTAACCAAAAAGAGCCAATACACTCACGTCCATGCTCTCTAAATATAATCCAACTTTAAGATGGCGTTTGTCGATACCCATCCTGATCGTCATTTTCTGCTTTGCGATTGCTGGACTGCAAAGTCCAGCGGCGACTTTAGCCAAGAGCTCTCAGCAAACAAGCATCAGCGGAGTCGCTCGCGTGATCGACGGTGATACACTCGAGATAAACGGTATTCGAGTTCGGCTTAAGGGCATGGATGCCCCAGAAAGACAGCAGTCTTGTAAAAACGCAAACGGTGCTTCTTACCGCTGTGGGGATGCAGCAAGCGACGTGCTCACAAGCCTCGCGGCCGGTCGGCAAGTGACGTGCCAGTCAGACAGCGTTGATCGATTTAGACGGCTACTTGCCACTTGTGCGATACGAGGCATGCCAGATATTGGGTTGACGATGATCCGTCGCGGATGGGCGACTGTGTACGATGGAAATCCAGCACCGCGTGAGTACCTTGATGCAGAGGAATCCGCGAAGCGTCAGCAGCTTGGACTTTGGCGCGGCAGCTTCGAGCGCCCATCACTTTGGCGTAAGCAACTAAGGCAAGATAAAAACCAAAACTAAAAACAAAAACTGCAGCCTTTAAGTCGTCAATTTGGGGCCACGAATGAGCACAAAATCGTCCATCAATGGATCTTGGAGCAGGCCTAAAGCTACCATCCTGGCGATTTTGGCTTTTGCATTGGGAGGCTGCGAGAACTTCGGGGAACAGACAGGTCGCCTCATTAGCGTGCCTGTTGCAATTATTGCGACGCCATTGATCGGGGAGGAAAACGCCCGCGCCATCGTAGATGCTGGCGGTGCGCTTGGTGCGTCACTGCAGGGCGTCCCATTGTCACAGGAAAGTCGGTCAGCTCGGGACGCCGCGCTTAATACGGCGATCACTAACCCCGGGACATCACAAAGCTGGAGCCGACCTGAAGAGACGACATCTGGTGTGATTCAAGCGCGTAGGATGGAAATGGATGATGGGCGCAATTGCTATGAGATTGAAGAGGAAGTCCGTGCGCAAGGCGAAATCCACCGTGTCTTCAGTATTCTATGTCGAACACCCTCTGGGGAGTGGAAGCTTGAGTGAAAAAACAAAAGACTGAAGCTCACTGCGCAACACAGCGGCGGCCGGAGGGAGGTGGAGAGATAGCCCAAAGCCCAATGTTTTTAGATCTAGCCTCAGATTCATATTCGATCAAATTGGCAACATCTGCCCTCGCGAGCCCCGCAGAAACCATCTCCAGCGCAAAGTTGCGACCATTGCCATCAATGACGCAAACGAATGCGCCCTGATTACTAGGGCGTCGGCACGTCAAAGTTTTGCCCATCAACGCTCTGTTAACTTGCCCAGCAACCAGAGGCTCCCCCAGTAAATCGGCAACACAAATCAACTCCTCTCCGAAAATCAAGCTCGCTGCGTCTATTACTCGTGGACGCCCTGATACCTCGCTACGAGTCGTTATGACAACTTCGGTGGGACTTGGCCGCCCGCTTCGTGAGGTGGTCTGAGGCGGTAAATCAACTGAGCCCCCACTTTCACTACGTTTGGGCTCCGGCGCACTTTGAGCGCTCGGAATTTCTGAAGCATGTTGATTTTGATCTGGACGTCTTGCCGCCAATGGCCGATCGCTAGGAGGCAACGTACGGGCATTTCCATTTGGCAACGGCGCCTGCCTAGATCCTCTCTGGGGGTTCTCTTGCGGCTGAAGCGGCACGTCCGGCTGCCCCTCAGCTAAGATCGGGCCGCTCGGCCCATATGTCGGCTTATAGAAACCTCCAGAGTACCAATAAGACGCCACGAGCGCGAAGAGCAGCAAGATACCAACGAAGTATATGTGCCGCTCAAACCAAGGGCGTTGACGCGTGACACGTTTGCTCTCGTTGTCGCCGCCGTCTTGCATTCGGTTTGCAGTCATTTTTGTTCAAACTGCGACTAATTGGGTGGGGGGGGCTGCAGACGAAGTCCAATTGAAACATCTGCGGCGCCAGCCGCCTTAAACCAATCTCTCCAAAACTCCCGCAAGGTCTGAACCTGCTGCTGGGGTAGCGCCCCTCGTGGAGGAACATCAGAGCGTCCGAACCCAAACACAACCACATAAGTATTGTTTAGGTTACCAATTACATCGCGCTGCCTAGCGTATTGAAGTGTCTGATGGTGTGGCCGCGTATAGATCGCACCAGGTGGGACTAATACATTATCGATCATGTCAGAGAAAACAATGAGGTGTGATAACGGCCTCTGTTGCGTATTAAAGGTCCTTGAAATCTCAGTAATACGCGCTGCGATATCGGAACGGGCGGCAGCCGCTGGTGCATTAGACAGCTCCCTTAACTTTGCATAGAAATCCTGCCTGAAACGATTTCGCTCAGCCTCCGCCCTCGCGGGGACACAACTAGTCCCCCGAAGAAAGTCTTGCGCGCTAGCCGGCGGACATCCTGGAATACAACGCTCTAATACGGTTCGTCCTGCTATTGCATCTTCGCCGATTGTTTGGAGGGAAAACAACGTCCTGCCATCAAGGTATCTATCTGTCCGTCGTCAGAACAATCGGGACGGTTTGATGGTGTTACTAACGGAGGCTTCG
>VFQN01002090.1_pt1 | contig 31798 bp, 26 predicted proteins | sample 3512371 | NCBI WGS metagenome assembly VFQN01 (sample SAMN10412370, study PRJNA504923) | tailings metagenome | isolation source: Replicate 2 from Balatoc abandoned mine | place: Philippines: Itogon, Benguet | collected 2017-08-28 | reverse complement strand
TTCACGGACGATCGATTCGTCGGTAATCGGGTTGACGATGTTGGTCCGGCTGACGCGACCACGAATGGCTTCCGCCAGACCGACTTCCACCTTCTCGCCGCGATACACCACACCGCGGGTCAGGCCCTTGGTCGTGCCGCAGTCGTGAGTGGTGATCACCAGGTTCTGACAGATGTCAGCGAGCTTACGGGTCAAGTAACCGCTGTCCGCCGTTTTCAGGGCGGTATCGGCCAGCCCCTTGCGGGCACCGTGCGTGGAGTTGAAGTATTCCAGCACCGACAGACCTTCACGGAAGTTCGCCTTGATCGGCGTTTCCATGATTTCACCGGACGGCTTGGCCATCAGACCACGCATCCCGGCGAGCTGACGAATCTGCTCCTGACCCCCTCGGGCGCCCGAGTCGGCCATCAGGAAGATCGGATTCGTATAGGCCCCGTTGTCACGAACGTCGTTCTTGAACTCGTCCATCATGGCGCCGCGGATCTGTTCGCTCGCATGCGTCCAGGTATCCAGCACCTTCTCGTACCGCTCTTTCGCGGTGATTAGCCCCTTGTCGTACAGCTTCTGGGTCTGCAGCACGATCTTTTCGGACTCGTTGATCACCGCTTCCTTGTTCGTCGGCGTGCGCAGGTCGCTCGTCGCGAACGATAGCCCCGAACGGGTCGACTGCAGGAAGCCGAATTCCTTCATGCGATCCAGCAGGTTAATCGTGGCACCGCGGCCCATCTCCAGATAGCAGTCGGAAATGACGTTCGCCAGATCCTTGCTCTTCATGGTGATGTTATAGAACGCCATCTTCTGCGGCAGGATGTCGTTGAACATCACGCGGCCGACGCTGGTCTCGATCAGGCCGCCCATCTTGAAGGTGTCGGCGAACTCGCCCTTCACCCGCTTGTCTTTCGGCAGGCGAACAAAGACCGTGGAGTGCAGCGTCACCTTCTTGTGCAGCAGCGCGGTATGCACTTCCTGCAGGTTGGCCAGCTTCATGCCGTCGCCCGGACGACCGGATTTTTTCACGGTCGCGTAGTACGAACCCATCACGATGTCCTGCGACGGACTGATGATGGGCGCACCGTTGGCCGGACTGAACACGTTGTTCGTCGACATCATCAGCGTGGTGGCTTCGACCTGGGCCTCGATCGAGAGCGGCAGGTGGACGGCCATCTGGTCGCCGTCGAAGTCGGCGTTGAAACCGCGGCACACCAGCGGGTGAACGCGGATGGCGTTCCCTTCCACCAGCGTCGGTTCAAATGCCTGGATACCCACGCGGTGCAGCGTGGGCGCCCGATTCAGCAGCACCGGATGATTGGTGATGACCTCTTCGAGAATATCCCACACCTCTTCGTCGCGGCGTTCCAGCATGCGCTTGGCCGACTTGATCGTGTCGGCATGGCCCAGTTCCTTGAGGCGGCGAATGATGAACGGCTGGAACAGTTCGAGCGCGATCTTCTTGGGCAAACCGCACTGGTGCAGACGCAGGTTCGGACCGACCACGATCACCGAACGGGCGGAGTAGTCGACGCGCTTGCCCAGCAGGTTTTCGCGGAAACGCCCCTGCTTGCCCTTGATCATGTCGGTCAAAGACTTGAGCGGACGGTTCGAGGAACCCAGCACCGGCCGCTTGCAGCGATTGTTGTCGAACAGGGCATCGACCGACTGCTGCAGCATCCGCTTTTCGTTACGGACGATGACTTCCGGGGCGTTCAGATCGACCAGCTTCTTCAACCGGTTGTTCCGGTTGATGATCCGGCGATAGAGGTCGTTCAGGTCGCTGGTGGCGAAGTTGCCGGAGTCCAGCAGCACCAGCGGACGCAGGTCCGGCGGAATCACCGGCACGCAGTCCAGCACCATCCACTCGGGACGATTATCGCTGTCGCGCAGGGCTTCCGCGATCTTCAGCCGCTTGATCAGTTCCTTCTTCTTCTGCTGGCTGCTGGTCTTCTTCATCTCAGCACGCAGCTGGACGGAAATCTCGGCGAGATTCAACCCCATCAGCAGTTTCTTCACCGCTTCGGCGCCCATATCGGCGTCGAACGAGGTTTCCCCGTACTTCGCCCGCGCCTGACGGCATTCTTCCTCGGTCAGCAGCTGACCTTTCCGGAGCGGCGTATCGCCCGGATCGATTACTACGTAGTCCTGGAAGTAAACGACCTTCTCCAGCGAGGTCGTCTTGATGTTCAGCAACGCACCCAGACGGCTGGGCATCGATTTGAAGAACCAGATGTGGACAACCGGCGCTGCCAGTTCGATATGTCCCATCCGCTTGCGGCGGACGCGGCTGTGGGTGACCTTGACCCCGCAGCGGTCGCAGATCATCCCTTTGTACTTCATCCCGCGGTATTTACCGCAGGCGCATTCCCAGTCCTTTTCCGGGCCAAAGATCCGTTCACAGAACAGACCGTCCCGCTCAGGACGATAGGTCCGGTAGTTGATGGTTTCCGGCTTCTTGACTTCGCCGAACGACCAGCTGCGGATGTCGTGCGGGCTCGCAAGGCCGATCTTGACGGCCGAATATTCGTTGACGCGATCGTAACTGGTTTCGGTGGTCGCACTCATACTTGTGCTCCTTCAAGGCCATGCAGGTAGAAAGACGTATGTCCGGTACTACATTTTGACGCAGGACTTCCGACTTCCGTCACACCGCAGCCTTCTCCAGTTGAATGTTCAGACACAGTCCACGGATTTCGTTGCAGAGCACCTCGAAGCTGGCCGGTGTGCCGGCTTCCAGTGTGTTCTCGCCCTTCACCATCGACTCGTAAATCTTGGTCCGGCCTTCGACGTCGTCGCTCTTGACCGTCAGCAATTCCTGCAGGATGTAGGCAGCGCCGTACGCTTCCAGCGCCCACACTTCCATCTCCCCGAACCGCTGGCCGCCGAAGCGGGCCTTGCCACCCAGCGGCTGCTGGGTGATGAGCGAGTACGGGCCGGTGGCCCGGGCATGCACCTTGTCTTCCACCAGGTGATGCAGCTTGAGCACGTACATGTAGCCGACGGTCGTTTTCTGCTCGAATGCCTCGCCCGTACGTCCGTCGAACAGTTGCGCCTTACCGTCGACCGGCAGACCGGCTTCTTCCAGCAGTTCGCGAATCAATTCTTCCGGCGGACCGTCGAACACCGGGCACTTCGCCTTGATGCCGAGTTTTGCCGCGGCCCAACCCAGGTGGGTCTCAAGAATCTGACCCACGTTCATACGGCTGGGCACGCCCAGCGGATTTAACACGATGTCAACCGGCGTCCCGTCTTCCAGGAACGGCATATCCTCTTCCGGCAACACCTTGGAGATCACCCCCTTGTTACCGTGACGACCGGCCATCTTGTCGCCGACCGAAATCTGCCGCTTCTGGGCCACGTACACCTTGACCATCTGCAACACACCGCTCGGCAGCTCATCGCCGCGCTTCATTGTGTTCAGCTGACGGTCGCGGCTATCGATGGCATCTTCCACCGGCCCCCAGTGTTCCTTGATGACCTTCTTGCAGTCCGCTTTCTTCTGCGGGCTCTTGAGATCCATGGACTCGAACGCCGAGATGAATTTCTCGGCGTAAGCCGCCAGAAATTTCTCGTCGGTGTTCTTGAGATCCCGACCGTCGTCATCCTTCAGCTTCTGACCCAGTGCTTGCTCGAATTCCCCGAGGAAAGCCTTGAAGGCAGAGGCAATGGCAGTGGCCCCGGTGTCTTCGGCCTTCTTCAGATCGGCTTCAAACTTCTTGCGGTCACTTTCCGAGAGACTCATCCGTCGCGAGAACTTCTCGGTATGGATGACGATCCCTTCCACACCGCTGGGCACTTCCAGCGATTCGTTCTTCACGTCTTCCCCGGCCCGACCGAAGATCGCGTGCAGCAGTTTTTCTTCCGGCGTCAGCTCGGTCTTGGCCTTGGGAGCCACCTTGCCCACCAGAATGTCGCCAGGCTCCACTCGCGTGCCGATCTGCACAATCCCTTCGTCATTCAGATGACGCAGGGCCTTCTCGCTGACGTTCGGAATATCGCGGGTGAACTCTTCCCGTCCCAGTTTGGTCTCACGGACTTCCACGTCAAACTCGTCGATATGAATCGACGTGTAAACGTCTTCCTTGACCAGCCGCTCGGAAAGAATGATGGCGTCTTCGAAGTTGAAGCCTTCCCACGACATGAATGCCACCAGCAGGTTCCGGCCGATCGCCAGTTCGCCCTTGCTGGTCGCGGCACTGTCGACGATGACTTCGCCCTTCTTCACCTTCTGACCCAGCTTCACGATCGGCTTCTGGTTCAGACAGGTCCGCTCGTTCAGACCGGTGTACTTCCGCAGTTCGGGGTATTTCTTGCCGTCGATTTCAATGCGGTTGGCATCGACATAGGTGACGGTCCCCGCCTTTTCAGCACGGATGATCATGCCCGAGCTTTCGACCACGGCGCTTTCCAGGCCCGTGCCGACGATCGGCGCTTCCGTGATCAGCAGGGGCACGCCCTGCCGTTGCATGTTGGAACCCATCAGGGCACGGTTGGCGTCGTCGTGTTCCAGGAACGGAATCAGTCCCGCGGATACACCGACCATCTGGCAGGGAGCGACGTCCAGATAGGAGACGTCGCTGGCAGAAATCCAGACCACGTCGTTCGAGAACCGGGCCATCACGCGTTCATCTGCCAGCCGGCCATCCTTCACGACAGTATCGGCGGGAGCAATGAAAACCTGCGATTCTTCGTCCGCCCGCAGCCACACCACCCCCGGCGTGACAATCCGGTTCTCCACCTTGCGGTACGGGGTGACCAGAAAGCCGTAGTCATCCACCCTGGAGTAGATGCTCAGGCTCGAAATCAGACCAATGTTCGTGCCTTCAGGCGTTTCGATCGGGCAGATCCGGCCGTAGTGCGAAATATGCACGTCGCGGACTTCAAAGCCAGCCCGCTTCCGGTTCAAACCGCCAGGGCCAAGGGCACTCAGCCGGCGTTCGTGAGTCAGGGTCGCCAGCGGATTCGTCTGATCGACCACTTGCGACAGCTCACCGCGGCCGAAGAAATACTCGATCGCTGCCGACACGCTCTTCGGATTGATGAGCGTCCGGGGCGACATTTCCTCCACGTCCTTGAGGCTCATCCGCTCCTGCACCGTCCGGCGCAGTTTCAGGAATCCCTTGCGGATCTCTTCCGACGCGAGTTCATCGATCGTCCGCAGCCGACGATTCCCGAGGTTATCGATATCGTCGATGTTCGCAGTGGCCTCACCCGAACGCAGCTGCATCAGGTAACGGATCGAATTGACAATATCATCCGGCTTCAGCGTCATCTCAGAATCGGGCACGTCCTGATCAAACTTGCGATTGATCCGGAAGCGGCCGACGCGGCCCAGACGATAGCGATTGACGTCGAAGAATTTTTCCCTGAACAGATCCACTGCCTTTTCGAGCTGCGGCGGATTGCCGGGACGCAGCCGCTGGTAAATTCGCAGCAGCGCATCTTCGTAGCTGGCGGTCGGATCTTCGTGAATGCTGTCGAGGCACAGCGGATCGGTGACCTGGGGAATAATTTCCACCGTCGGCAGCGTTGACTCGGAAATCTCCTGCGCATGCGTGCTGTTCATGGCATGACCAGCCTCGACGATGATTTCGCCGACGCGATCATGACCGACCGGATAAATCACATCCTCGGCCGCGAACTTGCCAATCAGTGACTGCGCCGATTCCGACGAAACCGGAACTGCCTCCACCGGATAGAACAGCTTGATCAGCGAATTCGTCGAACCGAATTCCGGCCCCATAGCGCGCAGGAACGTCATGGCGGAGAACTTGCCGCTCTGATCGATCCGGACGCCCAGCGTATCGCGTTTCGTCGTGTTGACTTCAATCCAGCTACCGCGTTCGGGAATCACGCGACAGGAAAATGTTTTGCGCTCCCCGGGCTCCGATCCTTGCACAAAATCCACGCCCGGTGAACGGTGCAACTGACTCACGACGACGCGTTCAGCGCCGTTGATGATGAACTCGCCGCCACCAAGCATGATCGGCAGATCGCCGAGATACACTTCTTCCTCAATCGGCTGCTCTTTGGCCAGACGCAACCACACCCGGAACGGACGTCCGTAGGTCAGGCGCAACTGACGACATTCGAGAGGTGTGTACCGCGGCTTGCCCAGTTCGTACTTCACATACTCCAGGCGATACTTTGCGTCGTAGCTCTCGATCGGGAACACTTCACGCAGGATGGCTTCCAGGCCCTCGTCCTTGCGTTCGCGCGGCTCATATTCCAGTTGCAGAAATTTCGCGTAGGCATCGGTCTGAATGACCGTCAGGTCGGAAATCGCAAAATCCGTCTCCAGTGACCCGAATTTCTTTACAACATTGGTCGGAACAACGCGGGTGGCGGGGATTGGCATGCGAGGCTGTTCCTCGGGGTCCAGAAATCAGAATGGCACTAGAAGCCGAAATCGGGCGGTGGCATCCATACGCCAGCCACCACAGTCGACAGACAGAGGCTACGCCCTGTGGCCGATCAGCGTTCCCTCAGGGAACCCGCAGCTGTCAGATTCGCAACAAAACTGCGAGTGACAGTGGAGGTTGCCATGATCGGGACCGACAAAAAAGGATTGACCATCCATCCCTGGACGATCCGGAAGTGCCAGAATCCACAATTCAGAATGCGGAGCAGGAAGGATGCAGGATGTGGGCATGTCGACCTGATACAAGAAAGAGCGAGACGCGGATCTCACTTGTCGCCGGAAACCGCCACGGCCATGCGCGCACATATACGCCATGGGGACAATCTCCTCCCTGACAGCCAAACGTCTCACCGTGCCGCTCCTGCACGTGAACAACGACAGGAAGCCCGAGGAATCGCCAGACTCCCCGAGCCTTTCTGTGTGTCCCGAATGCAGAGTACTCTGACCAATCGCAAAGATCAATTCTACCGCGAGATGTTACTCATCCTCCGCGGACACCCGCACCAGGCAGGGAGATCGGGAAGAATGACTCGCGAACATTGACAACCTGCCAGCAAGCGCCTGTCATGAGCAGACGCCTGCTGACTGTCATCAACTACTTGATCTCAACCTTACCGCCGGCGGCTTCGACTTCCGCCTTCAGCTTGTCAGCGTCTTCCTTGGAAATCGCCTGCTTGAGCGGCTTCGGCACGCCTTCGACCAGATCCTTGGCTTCCTTGAGCCCCAGACCCGTGGCCGAACGCACCACCTTGATCACGCCGATCTTGTTGTCGCCGAACGCCGTCAGGATGACGTCGAATTCGGTCTGCTCTTCAGCGGGAGCTGCGGCGGCGGCACCGCCGGCCCCTGGCATGGCAGCCATCATGACCGCGCCGCCACCGGCCGGCTCAATGCCGTGGACTTCCTTGAGATAATCAACCAGCTGCTTGGCCTGCAGCAGTGTCAGCGCAACGATCTTGTCGCCGAGTTCCGTAATCGAGGCGTCGAAATCCGCCATGGCTAATTCCCGACCTTTCTGTAGCAATTCGCGATCTGGAGAGACTCTGAAACTAACTGACGTTCGCGCCTCGCGACCCGTCGACACACATTTCCAACCCGCTTGCGCCAAGATGGGGCATACGGGATTTCACAGGAAGACAGCGCCATTTCAGGCGGCAGCTTCATCCTTATCAGCAATGGATTTGACGCAACCGGCAATTCGACCGGCGGGAGACTGAATGGCACCAGCGATACGGCCACCGGGGCTGCGGATGAGGCCAGCGATCTGCGACAGCAACTCGGCACGACCCGGGCTCTTGCTGAGGGACTCGACCTGATCCGCGGACAGCGAGGTGGCACCCATCGCGCCGCCCTTGAGCTGCAACCCGGCCACATCCTTCACAGACTGGGTGATCTCTTTCGCCAGTGCGACGATATCCTCGCCACCCCAGACCAAAGCCGACGGCCCCGCCAGAACATCCTTGATGCCCGACAGACCGATGTCGGACAGCGCCTTGCCGGCAACGGCATTCTTGACGCCCAGCACGCGAATGTTCTTCTTCTGCAGATCCAGACGCCACTTATTGGTGTTGACGCCGGTCAGCTTGGAAACATCCACGACGAGAACATCGCGGCAGTCGCCGAGTTCGGCCTGCAGATCCGCGATCATCATGTTCTTGACGAGTTTGCTCATCGGTTTGCTATCCGCAATGCGATCGCGAGGATCGTTCTATTGAGAAACCAGATTGGACCACAGCCAGAACCGGCAGCTGGAAACTGCCATCAGCACCTACATCGCGACCGCAATACCCGGCGACATGGTTGCCGTCAGGCAGACGTTGCGAATGTACTGGCCCTTGGAAGTATTAGGCTTCAGCGACCGCAGATATTTCATCAGCGACTCGATGTTCTCCACGAGTTGAACCTCGGAGAACGACAGCTTGCCAACAACGCAGTGAATGTTGGCACCGTCATCGACGCGGAACTCGACCTTACCGGCCTTGTATTCCTTGACAGCGGTCGCAACATCCTGGGTCACGGTGCCAGCACGAGGCGCCGGCATCAAACCACGAGGACCAAGAACTCGACCGAGAGGGCCAACGACACCCATCATATCAGGGGTCGCGATGGCGACGTCAAAATCGGTCCAGCCGTCCTTGATCTTGTCAGCCAGTTCCTTGCCACCGGCAAAATCAGCCCCGGCAGCCTGAGCAACTGCAATGTTGTCGCCCTGGCAGAAAACCAGCACACGCTTGGCTTTGCCAATCCCGTGCGGCAGCACGACAGAGCCGCGCACTCGCTGATCGGCCTGCTTGGGATCAACACCGAGCCGGACAGCGACCGTGACCGTCTGATCGAATTTGCACTTTTTGATCTTCCCAGGCAAACCCGGCTCCAGCGACTGGAGCAGTTTGACTGCGGAAGACAAATCCAGAACGCCGGCTCCAGACACCTGCTGAACCAGGTGCGCGAACCGCTTTGAATGCTGCGGCATGACAATCAGTTCCTCAGAACACTATCGAAACAGTCTGGAAATCACGACCAATCAGACAACCTCAATGCCCATGCTCCGGGCGGTGCCGGCGATCATTCGCGCGGCTGCCTCCATATCAATGGCATTCAGATCCGCATACTTGGTCTTGGCGATTTCCAGCAACTGTGCCTTGGTGACAGTGCCGACCTTTTCGGTCTTGGGATTTACGGCTCCCTTGGCCAACTTGGCCGCCTGCTTCAGCAACACCGAAGCGGGCGGGCTCTTCAACTCAAACGTAAACGAACGATCTTCAAAGATCGAAATCACAACCGGCACAATCATGCCGTTAAGATCGCGGGTCTTTTCATTGAACTGCGAGACGAACTGCCCGAGATTCACACCGTGCGGACCCAGAGCGGTACCCACAGGAGGCGCCGGCGTGGCCTTGCCACCAGGAATCTGAACCTTGACCTGAGCCTTGAGTTTCGCTGCCTTCTTCGCCATTTCTCTTCACCACTATCTGTCTGGATCGCCCACCGTTCCGACAAACTGTACTGACACCAGACAATTACCGGCGGAACCCGTAGCTGGCGAACAACGAAACCTGCTGTCAATCAGACCCGCTCGACCTGCCAGTACTCAAGATCGACCGGCGTCGGGCGACCAAAGATCTGGATCAGAACGGTGATCTTCCCGTTCGCCTCATCAATCGCCTCGATGGAGCCCTCAAAACTCTCGAAGGCACCATCCTTGATCTTGACCTGATCGCCGACCTGGAAGTCAACTTTCACCTTCAGCGGCGCTTCCGCCTGCTTGCCGGCATCCTGACCGAGCATTCGCGCGATTTCCTGGGGCAACATCGGCAGCGGCTTGCCACCCGCGCCCGTGAAATCACCAATCCCGCTCGTACTCCGAACCAGATACCAAGTATCATCATTCAGAGCCATATTCACAAAAATGTAACCGGGAAACAGCTTGTTCTCGGTCACTTTCTTCTTCCCACCCTTGGTCTCCACGACCTTCTCAGTGGGAATCACGATCTCGCCGAAAAATTCCTCAAGACCTTCCTGCCGCATCCGCCGATTCAGGTTGTCACGAATCGTCCGCTCGCGATTGCTCTGAACCTTGAGGACGTACCACCGCAGTTCACTGTCATCAGGCGTACTGTCGCCCGCTGGGGTGGCCGTGCCGGTCATGAACGCCTCTCATGGGCAACACAGGTTGCCATCGTCAAATAACACCGCGAGCGCGAAGCGCTCGATGTGAGGAACGGAGAATCATGACGATCCTCCCGCGAATTTGCAAGCGACCCGATCACGCGGCCGACAGACATCCTAGAACTGCAGAATGCCAATCGCCCGCAGAATCTGCTGCCACAGCAAATCGTACATAAATAACACGAAACTCAGCAGGAACATGGTGACCAGCACCACGACCGTGGCCCGCTTGAGTTCGTCGCGGGAAGGCCAGGAGACCTTGGCCATCTCCCCCTCAACATCTACCAGAAAATCAGCGAACGGGGGATAGTTCACAATCCGGTAGGCGAACCACGCGCCGAGCAAGGCCACACCACCGGCAATGGCGTAACGGGCGGACGGTTCGACATCAGCCAAAACGGTCTGGCTCATTGCCCAGGCACCGATCGCCACAGCAGCCCAGATGGCCGCGGCAGTCAACTGCCGCGTCAATCGTCCCTGATTCTTCTTGTACAGACCAGCGGCGACCATACTTGGCCAGAAGCCGTCTGCCTTTTCTGCTTTCGCCATGTTTGTCCTCCAGCTCGCCCCGCCAGCTTCATCCATCCAGCGACGAAATCAACGAACCGGTACTGAGGAAACCTGATAGGGAACACGGGCGGAGGGACTTGAACCCCCAACCTACGGATTTGGAATCCGTCGCTCTGCCAATTGAGCTACGCCCGTAGCAAGCCGACATCGATCAGAGACGGCCAACGGCAAAAATCCAGGGATCTGCCATCAGCGCCCTTCGCCGACTATTTCTTCCTGGATTCCTTGTGGACCGTGTGCTTGCGAAGCTTCGGACAATACTTCTTCAGCTCCAGCCGCTCGGTTCCACGGGTTTCCTTGCTGACGCGGTAGTTCCGCATCCCGGTTTCAGTGCATTCGAGCCAGACGTATTCGCGGGCCATTGCCCTCTCCTTGCGATGCAGAAACGACCCCACACCCTTTCGGGGAGTGGGGCCGCAACAAAACCGGTGCTGCCGTCTGCACACCCAGACCGGCAAGCATGTCAGGCAACTACTCGAGGATCTTCGTCACAACGCCGGAACCGACCGTCTTGCCGCCTTCACGGATGGCGAAACGAACGTTGTCCTGCATGGCGATCGGCTTGCCGAGAGTGACTTCCAGGCGAACGTTATCGCCGGGCATACACATTTCCGCGCCATCCAGCAGCTTGGAAGAACCGGTAACGTCGGTCGTACGGAAGTAGAACTGCGGTTTGTAGCCATTGAAGAACGGCGTGTGACGACCGCCTTCGTCCTTGCTCAGCACATAAACGTTGGCTTCAAACTTCGTGTGCGGGTTGATGCTGCCCGGCTTGGCCAGCACCTGACCACGACCGACGGCATCCTTGTCGATACCGCGGAGCAGCAGACCGACGTTGTCGCCCGCCTGGCCTTCGTCAAGCAGCTTGTTGAACATTTCGATGCCGGTGACGACAGTGTCCTGGGTATCGGCGAGGCCGATGATCTGGACCTTTTCGTTCACCTTGACGACGCCGGACTCAATACGACCGGTCACCACGGTACCGCGGCCGGAGATGGAGAAGACGTCTTCGATCGCCATCAGGAACGGCTTATCGCGATCGCGAGTCGGTTCCGGAATGTTGCTATCGAGGGCTTCCATCAGGCTGGTGATGCAAGCGCTGTACTTTTCGTCAGCCGGATTATCCAGAGCACCCTTGGCATTGCCACGGACGATCGGAATGTCATCGCCGGGGAATTCGTACTTGTTGAGCAGGTCGCGGATTTCCATCTCGACGAGCTCGAGCAGCTCTTCGTCGTCAACCAGGTCGCACTTGTTGAGGAACACAACCAGAGCGGGCACGTTCACCTGGCGAGCGAGCAGAATGTGCTCGCGGGTCTGCGGCATCGGGCCGTCAGCAGCGGACACAACCAGAATGGCACCGTCCATCTGGGCGGCACCGGTGATCATGTTCTTGATATAGTCAGCGTGGCCCGGACAGTCGATGTGAGCGTAGTGACGGTTCGGGGTTTCATATTCTACGTGGCTGACCGCAATCGTCACGGTCTTGGTTTCGTCGCGAACGGTACCACCCTTGGCGATATCGGCGTAGCTCTTCATCTTCGCCAGGCCTTTCGCCGTCTGCACAGCGAGGATGGCCGCTGTGGTGGTGGTCTTGCCGTGGTCGATGTGACCGATGGTGCCCACGTTCACGTGCGGCTTCGTCCGCTGAAAGGTGTCCTTGGCCATTGCTGCTCCTGTACTTTCTCAATCACCAGGGTGTGCGGGTTGAAAAAATCGCCGTCAAGGGCTGGAGACCGCCTGCTCCGCACCCCCGGCTGGTCAAACGACTCAGCGAATGGCCGTCACCGATTGACCGCCATGATCACTCGTGTATTCCAGCACCCTGCCACACCGGGCAAGGACGCCTGACAAAGCTACTGGTGGGATTCGAACCCACGACCTCGTCCTTACCAAGGACGCACTCTACCAACTGAGCTACAGCAGCGTGCAACCTCCGCTGCCAGCACCACCGGCAGGGAAATCACGATGGCCTTTCGCCGCCGGCTTGTCAACCGAAGGCAATCTGCCACGAACACAGGAACCGCACCACTCGCCGGGAAGCAGACCCGACCAGAGGTTCAAAGCCCTGCGAGAGCGGGTGATGGGAATCGAACCCACACAGCCAGCTTGGAAGGCTGGAGCTCTACCATTGAGCTACACCCGCAAGCATCAACCGAAAACCGAAACCGGGCACCGCAGCACCCGGCCTGAACCTCAGCTTCCGGACTTCATTTTCTATCAAGTGGCGGGAGCAGGATTCGAACCTGCGAAGGCAGAGCCATCAGATTTACAGTCTGACCCCTTTGGCCGCTCGGGAATCCCGCCAATCAATCCAGTATTTTCCAAACCTGCCAGCAGTGGGTCAACACACGCCGGCGAACCGCATCCTGCAAGCTGAGACCAGTTCCAGGAGCTAGCGGAGGGATTCGAACCCACAACCCCCTGTTTACAAAACAGGAGCTCTGCCGTTGAGCTACGCTAGCCAATCGGGAGGTTCGCCTCGACCGCGAATCGCGGAGTATAGCGAGCCGGAGCCGCGATGCAAGCGCGAACGCAGGGGGAACTTGGGGAAACCCGCCAAACATTCTGCCGGAATCTCTCCCCGTTTTCAAGGAGACGGCGCGCGAAGCCGGGGTTCGCTTCGGATCAACCCGAACGAACCCCGGTTTCAGGAATTTCGCCACGTGCACAACCACAGCTGTTGTGTAGCGCGAGCGGAAGCTCTACCGGTTATTCCAGGCCCGGAATCTCCAGACTTTCGTCCTGAGCGAGCTTCCTCATCTTACGGAGTGCCCGGGCCTCCAGTTGCCGGATGCGTTCCTTCGTCACTCCGAAGCGGGTGCCAACCTGTTCCAGAGTTTGCGGAGCCGTTCCTTCACTCAATCCATAACGGAAGACGATGATCTCACGTTCGCGGGGATCAAGATGATCCAGGATCGACATGATCAATTCGCGCTGACGCTGATTGGTCCGTTCTTCCAGGAACTGATCGGTCCGCGGATCTGAAGAGGACGAAAAGACTTCGTCGTTCCCCGTCCGAAAGCGATCCAGGCGTACGGTTTCTGCCGGAATCGACCGCGCGTAATTCTTCATGATCGCCCAGCTTGCGTAGGTCGAAAACTTGAAGCCTTTCGTGAAGTCGAATTTCTCGATCGCGCGGATGAGAGACATATTGCCGTCGCTGACCATCTCGAAAAAGCTGGTCGTTGGCCGCATGTGCCGCTTGGCGATGGAAACCACCAGGCGAAGATTACTGCGGATCAGGAAGTTTTTGACTTCCGTTGCCTGCTGCAGCAATTCTTCCACGCGATCCATGTCTTTCGCTCGTGGCCGCACTGGATCGATCTGCTTCCGCGCTTCAAGGGCCTCGAACTTCAGGAAATTCATCTTCCGGAAGTAATAGACTTCCTCCTCACGCGTCAGCAGCGGCACAGCGTAGAGACTAGCCAGATACGGGGGCAGGCCGGGAGGCGGTTTGGTGGCAGCCGCGCGACCTTCCCGTAACGGCGGAGGCGCCAGGATGCGCTCCGCAGCACCGGGCTGATGAAACTCATCAGAATCCATAAAGTCGATGGGCTGTTCAAGCAGGATTTCGGCTCTGACCTCCGTCACAATCCGATAAATACTGGCTTTGGTTCGCTTCCACATCCGTGCCAGGGCTTCGACCGCCAGCCCCTGGCGAAACTGCCGGTAAAGCTCGCGGCGCTCCTCATGGGACAACGGAGCAGACGCATCCGGAAACAGCGCGATCTCCGGATGGTCGCGATCGAACGACTTGAGGGTGTAACGCACGGTCTCCGGCGAGCGATGAAACTTCCGCGACAAGCGACGGCTGATTTCCGTGGGACACGCACCGGCACGGGCCAGACGGCGAGCACGCTGCACCATCTGTTCGCGTTCATCCAGCGACAACTGACTGAAGCTGGAACCACGTTCCACATCATCTGCATTCCGGGACACAAACCGCTCGACGCTGGATCGCAGGAATCCCACCCGTTTTCGTCCGCCGAACCGAAACCGGCGACTCACCAGCCCACGGTCTCGCCAGCGCGACACGGTTTTGGAAGAGACGTTGTAACGCCGGCTGACGTCCTCAACCGTCCACACTTCCTCGCCGGCGTCCTCCGCCGGGACGTCGGCACTGTCCGACAGATCCTCAACGAAGCAACGCAGGTCGTGAATGGCTTCATCGCCGGTAATCACCAGATCGGGATACATTTCCGGCCGATAGGCAGTGATTACCTCACAGAGCTCCTGATAGGGATAGGACCGCTCTGTCTGAATTTCTTCCAGCAGGCGCTCCGCCCGGTCGACTTGCGTGAGCCGCACGTCCCGCGGGGCAAAACGAATCTGTTGATCCCGTAACTGGCGAATTGCGGGGTTGCGATAAACAGACATGTCCCCACCTCCTTCAGATTGCATGATATTCAAGCATCACGCAAAGCAAACCTGATGCCGCTCAGTGCTGGTTTCTGCGTCCCTGATTTCCTGGCGATTGAGCTTGACTATGTACAATTACCAGTTGACTTGCCGCTTCTTACAGCTAACACCGGTAATCCGGGATCACCCGGGGAGTTCAGTATCCGACAACCGCAGCGATTCGCTGAAATAAACGCCCACATGCAGTGAGACGAAGGAAAATCAACAGCGGTTCACGAAAAAATACAGCTGCCGCAAGTTTCAGTGCAAAAAAATACACTCGGGAAACTACCAGTTCACTTACGTGAAGTGGACACTTTTTGTTGGACAGTTACAGGAAAGTTGAAGAAATGCGCGCAGAGCGACCCGGGAGCCGTCGATTTGCGCGTTGATCGGCCAGACGGAGGAAGGGATTCCCCTGATTGCGGGACCGAAGTTGTCCGCGGGGAAGATTCACGTAACTAAAGATTTTCAGCGTTAGCGATTCACTTGAGCGGGCGACCCGGGGAGCTTCTCCCAGGAAAACCGCAAACACGAGCACAAGGTGCGAGCGCTGGCGGCGCCAGGACTTCCTCGCTTCACTCCTCGCCGGTGAAGTCACCCTGGCAGCAAAAACAGCAGCCGCACCGCACGCCACCTACCGCAAACTCATGCCGGCAGTCGGGGAGAATCGGTTGCTGTAGAGATGGCAAATGCCGATGGCAGCCGCATCGGCCACGTCATTCGGCTCCAGCACCTGAGGCAGACTCAACTCCCGCTGGATGGCCAGCTGAATCTGTTCCTTGGATGCCCGCCCGTTGCCAGTCAACAGGCGTTTGACCTGCGTGGGCGTGTAATGGAAGAGGGCCGTGGCGCTCTCTGCCACGGCAAACAGGATCGCTCCGCGGGCATGGGCCATCAGTAAGGCCGTCTTCGGATAGTCTGTGTGGGAAAAGACTTGCTCCACGGCAACCGCGGCCGGGGTGAACTCTGTCAGAATCTCACGCAGACCGCAACCAATCTCCTGCACCCGTTCGGCAAGTGACAGGGTTTTCGTCGAACGGATCACGCCGCCCTCGCGTAACGTCACCCGCTGGCCGCGGCGCTCCAGCACCGCATAGCCGGTGCGGTTCAGACCGGGATCGATGCCGAGCGTTAGAGTCATGGAAGACGATCTTGTTGGCGAACAGTGAAACCAGGCAGCCAGCCACAGAATGCCCCGCGGCGATGGTTCTCGATACTGATCGGCCATCCGTTTGCACGGAGTTCAGCAATCTCTCGTGACGAAACCCCGGTGTCGCCCGCGCGGATTTCCACAAGCCGCGGCAGATTCCGCAGTTTCTGCAGTCCCCACACCGAGATGCCGGTTCCATTCAGCTCCAGCGTCTCCAGTCGACGTGCGGACTGCAAGGCGGGAAGCGCCGCGTCGGTGAGCTGTGTGTCCGACAAATCCAGCCAGGCAACCAGCGGCAACATTCGCTGCAATTCCCACAAGTCCTGATCCCACAAACGGCACTGCTCAAAGCTGACACCCAGGCCCCAGCGCGTCGCCCAGGCGAGGGCACCGCCCTGCGATTCGATTTCGAGAGTGATTTGCCGCAGATCCAGGATTGCTCTCCTCGCCACCAGCAGAGACAGCTCCGTTGCGCTGCGAATGTCCGACACCGTTAATTCGGCAGGCTCACACGCCGGTGGTGGTACAAAGTCCGGGTGTCGGTCGAGCGCATGTCGAGTTCCGTGTGGGTGATGCGTTCAATCCGGCGTTCCGAGCGGTCGCCAAACAGTTTGGCAAGCGACACCGCCGTGCCGGCCGGTTCGCCGCCCGTCATCTGCAATGTCAGCAAATCGTCCTTGAGTTCCCAGTCGATGAAAAACGTCAGTTTGGGACCGTACAGCGCCTTGCCGACGGAATCGAGTTCCAGAGTCATGGTGGCAGTGCCGTCATCGCGGAAGGTGAAAATCCGGTGACCGTAGAACTCATCTTCCCAGGAACCGAGCAGCTGTTCGCGGAGTGAGTTCGCGACCGGCGCGGAATCGGGAGCTGCGAGTTGTTGCTCCTGCCTCGTCACGAGCGGCGAAGGCGTTACTGAAACAGTTTCCGAGGTTGGAGCCGGTGCTGCGGCAGTCGTGGCAGGTGCCTGCTGCCGCAGCGTTTCCGCCTGGGGAACCGGCTGGGCCTGCATCTGGTTCCAGCAGACGATGACGAGCGGCACTACAGCCAGCGCGAGGAGCGACAATTGCAGACGGCCGGCAGATTTTCCCGGTGTTGAGGCGGGCCGTTCGGTATTCCTGGTCGTCATGTTCCGTGGCCCCGGTGGGCTGGTGGCAAGGTCTGGCGAATCGCGAAGTCGCAAGCGATCGACCGCATTTGCGGGACTAATCTGTCGCTACGGTCACTGCCAGCGTCGCGGATTCGGCGACGGCGGTCAATTGCAATCGGGGATTGGTCTCAGCGCAGGGGTGTCAGCGCCAGAACGCTCGCAGCCATTGAACGAGCGGGAGTAGAATGGCGATCACGAAGACCAGACCTTGCAGGATCACCACCGGGTGCGAGACCAGGCAGAGCTGGCGACGCCCGCGGGGATCTCGCTTCAACCACCAGACTGGCATGTACGGCTCTCCCCTGGACCAGGTTTACCGGACCACGTCTGCCAGCCTGAGCACCTGGCAACAAAGGCCGGTGATGATAACGATGACGGCAGCTCTGCATGCCGGGGAATGATGCACCATGATGGACACGGAACTGCTGCGTGACTACCTGTGGACCAGCGGTGCCTGGCGATTGCTGCAACGCGCCGGTCAGGTGGCAGCATACCATGCCCATGACGAAGTGGAATCCGCGCATTTGCTGTGGGCGCTGCTGATGGATGAAGGCCGCGCGGGCTCCTCTCTGGCAGAGGCCGGACTGTCGACCGATCTGTTGACGGGTTCACGGGAATCTCTGGTGCAGACCGAACTGGAGCAGATCCGGGAGGCCGATATTGAGGCACGCTGGCATCCCGCGGCGGTAGACATCGTGCGCGAAGCACGCCATCTGGCGCATCATGCCGGGGCCGGTGATGAAACGGGAACCGATCATTTGCTGGCGGCGTTCCTCAGCAGTGCCGACCCGCTGGCGGTGACGGTGCAGGCAGCCTGGTCGCCCGCGCGCACCCCGGATGTAATCACGCAACCTCCGGAAATTCCCCCGGTATTGGAACGGGCTCCCGAGACAGTTCGGGTGGATCTGGAATTGCGGGAGCGTCCGGAGCCGAACCTCTTCGAGTTGTACCGGATTCTGGATGCGTCTGCGAACCGCTGTCGTGAAGGACTGCGAGTGCTGGAAGACCATGCCCGCTTCGGCGTGGACAACAGCTGGTTGACCGGCAATCTGAAAGGGATACGACACGAACTGACCGCCATCCTTGGAGAATTGCCGCAAGCAGCACTTCTGGCCTGCCGCGACACTCCCGGTGATGTCGGCACCGCTCTTGAAACCGCGCGTGAGTATCAGCGAACCGATCTTCAGGATGTGCTGACGGCCGCCTTCAAGCGGGTTCAGGAAGCCCTGCGATCACTGGAAGAATACAGCAAGGTGATCTCCGGAGACCTGGGACGGCGGTTTGAACGTCTGCGATACCGCATCTACACCATCGAGAAAGCGGCGTCGCGCACAGAAACCAATCGCGAACGATTTGCGGGTCAGCAACTCTACGTACTGCTGACCGACGCTGCTTGTCCCGGAGGCGTCCCGTATGTTTTGAAAGGAGCTCTGGACGCAGGAGTGCGTTTGTTTCAGGTGCGGGAGAAATCGCTCGGCGATCGCGAACTGCTGGAACATTGTCGTCGCGTGCGTCGCTGGACACGGGAGGCAGGCGCGTTACTGGTGATCAACGACCGACCGGATCTTGCAGTCCTCTGTGAAGCCGATGGCGTACATGTCGGACAAGAAGAATTGACGGTTGCTGATGCGAGACGGGTGGTGGGGCCGGACCGACTCATTGGCGTCTCGACGCATTCCATTGAACAGGCGCGACAGGCTGTGCTGGACGGTGCGGATTATCTCGGCGTGGGTCCGACGTTTCCGACCACGACCAAATCATTTGCGCAATTCCCAGGCCTGGAACTGATCCACCAGGTTGCTGCAGAAATCTCCTTGCCATGGTTTGCGATCGGGGGAATTCAGGCTGGAAATATTCGGGACGTTGTGCAGGCAGGCGGTTTGAGAGTGGCTGTTACCGGGGCGGTTTCGCAGAGCACTCACCCAGGCAGGGCCTGTGCGGAGCTCCTGGATGCACTTCCGGACAACGCATCCCGTTAGCGCAAGAAAGAATCGCGAACCCGCCAGCCTGAGATAATCTCTACTTGCGAATTCGCGATTTCTGATTCAGCAATTTCATGGTTCAGCAAACCGAAATCTGAACTGAACCGCTTAGTAACGGACGCCGAAGCCGCTGTAGGGGCTGCCGATATACACGCCGCGGCCGCCCACATACACACCGTTCGGTTGATAGTAACCGCTGTAGTATGGGGAGCGATTATAGCCGCCTCCCTAATAGCCCCCGTAGTAACCGCCGTAGTAAGGACTACGGTAGTAGCTGCGATGGTAAGGCCTTACCGCATGACGGTAGGCACGGTTGTACTGTCGCACCGCCCTGCGTCCCCATCGTGCGGCATCTGCCGTATTGGTGTCGAACACAAACAGACAACCGGCGGTGGCAACACCCAGCAACAACAATTTCTTGAACATGACATCTCTCCACGAGTTCTGGAATGGAAGCAGCCATCTGAACTGCTTCCGTGTTTTCGGGAGATCACTTTCGCAAGCAGCGCGCCATTGGCTATAACATCTGCTTAAAAAAACATAAGACACTTCTACACAAGACGTTACAGCACAAGATCGATGTGATGTCCCAGCGGTCGCCTTGAGCTGTGTTCCAACAAGTTGCGGGGTTTGCAACGTGGTTGTGCCCGCGACGTCTTGCAGACTGGTGATCGGGCGTGAAAAGTCAGTGAACACCTGAAATGGATAGTGAATCCCGTCGGAGGAGAGGTATGATGTCGCCCGTCTTGTGACGGGAATGCCGGGGCTGCCTGGTTCGACCATCACGCCCCGGGCTGCGGTGACGGACCGCTGTCGGATATGCAGCCTGCGTGGCACTGGAGACCGGTTCGAGGCGTCGGGTTTCGTCCCGGATGATTCTGGCACAGGGAGGTGAGCTCGAATATGGCCCGCATCTTCTACAGTATGGCTGGCGAAGGACGAGGCCACGCCGCACGTGTCAGAACCCTGGTCGAACATCTGCGGGATGAACATGAACTGGTGCTGTTCGCCTCGGACGACGCCTACGAATTTCTGGCCAGGTGTTACGGGGCGAATGGCGAGACGCCGAATGTACGGCTCACGCGGATTCCGGGAATTCGTTTTCATTACACCCAGCGGCGACTGGATCTGTTCAAGACCATTTCATCGGGCCTGTACTATGCAGGCCGAGAACTGCCGCGTCTGGTGCGGGCGTTTCGCCGGCGCATTCAGGACGAGCAACCGGATCTGATCATTTCAGACTTTGAACCTGCCTTGCCGCGGGCAGCCCGGGCGGAACGCGTGCCTGCCATTGCACTCGACCATCAGCATGTGCTGCGGGCTTATGATCTGCGCGACCTGCCCGCCCGGTTGCAATGGCATGCCTGGTCCATGAGCTGGGCCGTGTGGGCCTACTACCCGAAGATGACGGAGATCATTACCTCATCCTTCTACTCACCGCCGCTGAAAGCCGGCTGGGAACAGGTTCATCAGGTGGGCCCGCTGATTCGTCCGGAAGTCGAGGCCGCCCTGCCGACCACCGGCGACTATCTGCTGTCTTATTTGCGGATCAATACGCCGGAGCGCGTGATTGATTGTCTGCGTCAGCTGGAACGGCCGGTCAGGATCTATGGTCTGGGCGAACGCCCGGCAGAGAAATATCTGACCTGGTGTCCAATCCACGAGACCCGCTTCGTAGAGGATCTGGCAGGCTGCCAGGGTGTGATCTGCGCCGCTGGCAATCAACTGCTGGGCGAATCGCTGTTCCTTGGCAAACCGGTCCTCGCCGTCCCGGAGACCCGGCACCACGAACAGTGCATCAATGCCTGTTACCTGAAAGGCATGGGAGTTGGCGACTGGACGACGCTGGAATCCCTGAACGAAGAGACCTTACAGAACTTCCTTGTTCGTCTGCCGGACTTCCGCGAGCAACTGATCCGGCGACACGGCAGCTTCAACGGCACCGCCGACGCAATCACCATCATCCAGCACGTGCTACTCAGCCGAAAACCCGAAAGCTGTCCCTCCAGGGCATTCCACTGCCCGCGCTGAGAAATGATGTGCCGCTCACACTTTATGGGTGCGTGGGGACTCAAACTCATGTGATTTCGGGATGCTTCTGGTGCATCCCGGATTGAGCATGCTTCGTCATATCTGAAAACGGAATCGAGACGAAAAAACGGGTCATGGAACGTCAATCGTGGGCAGGCTCAAGACCGCGAATAAAATCGGGGAGTTCCTGTTCACGATTTCCGATCCACGACCCACTTGTAGCCAGCGCTGTTTTTCAGGATGAACAAAACGCTAGGGATAGGTCAGGTTGATGTCATTCGAGCCACTGGTGACCTCGACATCCTTGACCATCGCCAGGTAATCCTTGGGAATATCGCCCTTGGGTTTGGTCAAATCCAGCTTCGGATTCTTAAGTTCCTCTTCGGTATATTCCGTATTGGCGGCAATGGTCACCTTGTGCTTGCCAATTTTGGCCCCCATTTCCTGGCCACTGTAGATCAGTGAGTAGCGGCCGCTCTCGTTGGTCATCCCCGTTGAAAAACGGCCTCCATCTACGGGAGTGAAAGTGACAATCACATCTTTGGCAGGCTGACCGTCGATGCTAACGACACCGCTCACATTCGCCAGAGGTGGTGTGTCTCCTGCTCCTCCGCCGCAACCACAAATGGACAGGGCGAGCAGGGAACAGAACAGTACGTGCGCAGGCGTCATGGTGCTTTTCTCACTGGTGGGCTGACGACGATGGAACCAAAAAAGACAGGGCCTCGAAAGCGACGGTGCTTGCGAAGCCCTGGAGTCGAATGCATCCGGTCCAAGCAGGAAGCTCCTCCTGGAATAGAGGGAGGAACCAATCATTCAGTCTGCTCGCGGGCACGTAAGGCCCACGCGACCGACTAGAAATCACCAACAGGAATACCGTCGTTGCGGTTCAGAAGGCATTCAAAGGTACTGCCATTGAAAACACCCCCTGCACTATCTGCCGTTGTGACGTGATTGATGTTTTCCGAAATAAAGCGAACGGCTCCGTCAGTCATAACAAAATGAGCGCCGCCGGTGTGACTGCTGGAAAACCCATAGGTGCATCCCGAGGAAGGAGAGTTAATCCGCACGGAACCTGCCCCCAGATTCTGGCGAATACTGAGCTGCTCATTACTGTGAGAGGTTCCGAACACAACCCCTGCATTGCAGGCGAACGGACTGGCCGGAGCCGCCGGGTTACTGATACGCCAGTTGCGTTCCCCCACAGCGATCGTGTTGCTGGTCCCATCCGTAATATCGCGAATCCGCACCCGGGAATTCCGCCAGAACAGGCCTTTGGGAGAACTCGCTTCGGTAATTCCGGTCCAGCCGCCACCCTCACCGACTCCATATCCTTGCAGTCGCCCGCCGGAGTGCCACTTGTGGCTGGTATTATTACCAATATAGTTTGAAGTAGCGGCAGTGGCAGATCCGCTGGCCATCAGCAGGGTATGACCTGTATTCAAATCGGGAGCCGTGTCGGACGGGCAGCGAAAGGCGGCCATTGGTTTCTGCATGAGGGTGAGCATCGGCGAGGAGGCCAACGCCTGGGTGAGAGGAACCGAGCCAACATTCAACTGGCTATACAGCGGAGCCTGGTCAATGTACGGCATCAGATAGACACCCCAGCCCCAGGAAGAGCCGGTGCCGTTATAGGCCGGAGCCGTACCAGACAAATCCTGCAGGACGTAACCCGGAGGAAAGACATTCATTGTGTCATGATAATTGTGCAGAGCCAGACCGAACTGCTTCAGGTTATTCTTGCATTGAGTTCGTCGGGCGGCTTCCCGTGCTTGTTGAACTGCAGGCAGCAAGAGTGCTATCAGAATGGCGATAATTGCAATCACGACCAGCAATTCAATCAAGGTGAAACCACGTTTTCCTGTCCGAACCGGTATTGGATTCGGATTGCGAGCGAACAGAATTTCCGACAGAACCATGATGAGCGCCTCTTAGCAAAAAGAACAGAGTCGACAGACTCGACGAGAGAACTCGCAGCCGTTTGAGCTGAACGTGAAACGATGACGTGCCGGTAGAAAAGGATGCCTTCATCCTAAAAATGGACATTCGCAAAGTCAACAGGCTGTGAAGCCCAGACGATGCCTTCCGGTTATTGCCTGCCAGACGAAGGGAACCCGGAACCGGGCGGTATGCCTGATCGAAGCTGACAGCAGAAGTCTCGCCGCCAATGAATCCTGAACGCCGGCACCGGCATTTCCCGCAGTTTCTGCGGAGCACACCCCCGTGATAATACTCAACAGATTCGCATTTCTACTGGCGGAAACCACGATCCGGGGAGCATTCGAGTTCTGATCAGGAATCATGGCTCAAGAGCCTACCGGACATCCGGGTTTGATGCCTCTCATATCAAGTCTCAATCTTCACCCGCCGCTCCGTTTGCACGGCCTGGTCGATCGCTGCCAGAATGCGCTGGTCTGCCAGACCCTCTTCTCCGGGAGTGCGGGGAGCGTGATCATGGAGCAGGCATTCCGAGAAGTGATCCATTTCCGCCGCGAAGTGATTGACCGGAATTAACCGGTGCTCGCAATTCTGTTGCTCCTTCTGGACGAACAGCCGCTGGCCTTCGTAACCAAACGCGCCCTCCATCCTGAGAAACCCTTCAGAACCTTCAATCTGGAAATTGCGGCTGACGGAAGTGCCAAAGCTGCAGTTGCCGATCGCCAGCAACCCCGAGGGAAAATCGAGCTGGAATGAGACGCTCTCGGGCACCTCACGGAAGCGGGGATCATTCGCCGGCTGGCACGCGACTGCGGAAACCGCAACCGGTTCTGCGCCACTCAGATAACGGAAGGCATTGAGGCAGTAGATGCCCACGTCGCCGACCGGTCCGCCGCCCAATGCCCTGGAAAGCCGGATGTTCGGCGGCTTGACGTTCTGGGAATGCGTGGCAGACATCGTCTTGAGGGTGCCGAGTTCACCGGCCCGGCACAGTTCAATCGCCTTGATGTTGAACGGCTCGTAACGCAAGCGATAGGCGATCATCAGTTTTCGCCGGGCCTTGCGACCGGCAGCGATCATTGCCTCGCATTCTGCCACCGATGTCGCCATCGGCTTCTCACACAACACATGCTTGCCGGCCTGAAAGCCACGGATCGTGAATTCCGCGTGCATGCTGTTCGGCAGGATGATGTAAATCACGTCGACATCGGGATTGTCAGCGAGCTGGTCATAGTTGTCGTAATTGTAGAGCGACTTTTCCGGTATCCCGTAGACCTGGGCGACTTGTCGCGCCTTCTCCGGATGACCGCTGACGAGCGCCACCGGCCGGGACAGTCGGCATTGTGAAAAAGCCGGCATGACTTCTTCCAGCGCCAGTTGCCCCAGCCCCACGATCGCCCAGCCGATCTTGCGGGGCACCGGGTCCGGAACTTTCAAATCCGGGGGTTGACGGTCGGGTGGTGCCAGAGGGACGTCTTGTGCAAAGCTCATCTGTGTACTCGCAATCAAGGTGGTGCTGGTTGCCAGAAATTCACGTCGCGTAAAATCCATGGGAGGGTCTCATTACCGGGGATGCGGAAAGAATCCAGGGTCGTTCGCATGGCTGTTGGCCCGGGTTGTTGCCCGATCACCTGTCATTCCCTGATTATCTCCCCCGCTGTTGTCCGCCCAGCGCCAGACTCAGGGCCAGAACGGAATAGATGCCCAGCAGAGATCGATTGGACAGCCTCTTTTCAAACCCCGGAGTCAATCGTTTCGGCACCACGTAGTAATCTGTGACAAAAGCTAACGCCGAGACCAGGGCTCCGGATGCCAGACGCTTCCACGGAGATTTCATCGACGGCAACTGATCACTCACCAGTTCGTGCACGACTGCCCAGGACATCACAGCGGCAGCGTTCAGCGCGGTTCCGGTCGCTGTGTATTTCCAGCTCACGTCATCATGACTCGCTGCCTCATCACCCCACACAATGTGGCTGACGGAGTTGAGCGGCGCTACGGCATTCCCCTGCTCCAGAACGCCGCAAGCACTGGTGGCGAGGGTGGTCGCAATTCCTGCTACAGCACCGGACCGGGCAGCTGTGCGAAGTGTGTCGGTATCCATCGTGACTCCCTGATTTCCCGGAAGATGACTGGTCGCAGGTCAGGATGATTTCACCCGGATGGGCTCATCAGCCTGCGCCGGCAGTTGCTGTGTGAGGCATCCGGACTGGCATCAAAACAGGTGACAGCCCGGCGACCACGGTGTCAGGTGAGGCAGCCTGGTGAAGGCCACTGTGGCACACGGGACTGTGGTTGGCCCGGGAAAATCCACGGCTGTCACCGAGCTCTGTCCCGCCGTGCCCGCACAAAGAGGCTTGGCAAATGACATGCCCGATCTGCGATCAGCGTCGATGCTTCAGCGTCCACAATCTTGTGAAAAAACCTGTTGACGCCCGCCACACACCACTGTACTATCTAACTAGCACAGAGGACAGCCATGCTGATTCACGTCGATCCATCCAATGGCCTGGCGATCTATGACCAGATTTCCCGGCAGATCAAATTTGCGGTCGCCCACGGCGCGATCCGCGAGGGTGACCTCATTCCGTCCGTCCGGGAACTGGCCCAGCGGGTGGCTGTCAATCCGAATACGGTCGCACGAGCCTATCGGGATTTGCAGGCAGACGGTGTCCTCGAACCATTGCGAGGCGAAGGTCTGCGCGTTGCCAAACGGGCGGCGGAAGCCTGTCGCCAGGAGCGCTGGGCCTTGCTCACGCAACGCTTGCGGAGCGTGATCGCAGAGTGTCGCGGCAGCGGTCTGGACCCGACGGAGATCCGGCGGCTGATCGACGACGTACTGGCAGAATCGGGAACACAGGAGACGGGATAGCGCGAGAAGAGATACGAATCGCGAAGCCGCCAGCGAACGTTCCCCGGAGATTCCGGACTCTCAGCTTTTCAATCCGAACTCTCAACTCCGACCCCGGGAGACTGCTCATGTCTGTCGTATTTGAGTTCCAGCGCGTGTCGAAACGTTTCAAAGGCTCGACCGCACTGAGCCATGTCAGCTTCAAAGGCCATTCGGGACAGGTGATCGCCCTGCTGGGTGAGAACGGGGCCGGAAAGACAACCTCCCTGAAGATTCTGCTCGGCTTGTTACCGGCGGATCTGGGGACCGCGTCTGTCGAAGGACTCGACAGCAGCGTCTACGGGGCGGAAATCCGTCGCCGCGTCGGTTATGTCCCCGATCGTCCTGCGATCTATGAATGGATGACGGTCGCCGAAGTCGGCTGGTTTGCCGCCGGTTTCTATCCACTGGGCTACGAACAGCGGTATCGCGACCTGGTCGGTCACTTCCAGTTGCCGCTGGATCGACCGATCAAGTCGCTGTCCAAGGGGATGCAGTCGAAAGTCTCGCTGGCCGTCGCGATGGCTCATGAGCCGCAATTGCTGGTGCTGGATGAACCGACGTCCGGTCTCGATCCGCTGGTGCGGCGCGAGTTCCTGGAAAGCATGGTCGACGTCGCAGCGGCAGGCCGGACCGTGCTGCTGTCCAGTCACCAGATCGGCGAGGTCGAACGCGTGGCCGACACCGTGCTGATTCTCCGCAAGGGGAAGCTGGTGCTGAGCGAACGGCTGGAAGTCCTCAAAAGCCGGGTGCTGGAGGTGATCGTGACACTGGACGCGGTGGAAACCGCCCCGCCGGAACTGCCCGCGCCAGCAATGTTGCTGAGTGCCCGCCGACAGGACCGGCAGTGGCAGTTGCTCGTGCGGGATCTGTCCGGGGACGGCATCGCGGCGCTGCGCGAAACGCCGAATCATCGGGAGGTCACCGCGCGGCATCCGTCACTCGAAGAGATTTTCGTGGTGTGTATGCAGACAGAATCGAAAGAAGGCTGGACGTTTCCGGAACTGGAACCGGCGGCTGGCGTGGCCGGGTAAGGAATCGCGAAACCGGCAGCGTGGGTTGGCTTGCAGGAAGCGATCGAGGGCAGATGGGCATTGAATTGGGAGTCGTGAGATGTCGTCTCTGCAGATGGTGCAACGGCTCGTGTGGAAAGACTACCGGGCCCTGCGCGTGATCTGGTTCGCCTGTGCGGTGGCCCCGATCATGCTGATGCTGTTGTTGTACATTATTCATCGCATCCAGAATCCGACGCTGCCCGTCTCTCCTATCTCGTACTGGGGGCTGGCGATCTGGATTCCGCCGATCTACCTGCTGGCAGCCATCGGCACGATGTTCGCCGGAGCGCGGGAAGAAGGCACGCTTACCTGGCTGACCATCCTCTCTCCGCCGCTCCACACCCTGGTCGGGGCGCAACTGGCCTTCTGCATAATGACCGCCCTGGTGATGCAGCTGATTCTGGGAGTGACCGCCGGCGCGATCACAAATTTCGAGACCGGCCCCCTGGAAATGGCTCCGGGAGATGTTGTTTTTCTGATGGTGTTTCTGTTAGGCGAAGCCGCCATCTGGGGCTGGTTCTGGTCGCTGCAGACGTCCAGAGTGCTGCCGGCGATCCTGGCAGCGGCGATCTCCGTCGCCTTTTTGAATTTCGCCAACAGCGTCTATTCGTGGAATTTTGATCGCGGCTCCATCCAGACCTGGGGCCTGAACTCCGGGAATGTGCTTGGCATCGGCGGCTGGGGCCGACAACTGCTGTATGTGGCCCTGATCCCGGTCTGTATGAAGTTGTCGGACCGCTGGCTGGACGGTCGACCGGTGGACTGGTCCTGGACGGCAAACTGGTGGACATCGCGCGGGAAGACCATCGCGGTACCTGTCCGGAAGGCAGAACCTGTAGACAGCTGGCGACGGGTGTGGCAGCGGCTCCGCTGGCTGGAGTGGCAGGCGATGCGTCCGTGGCGGACTGCCGTGTATGTGGCGACAGGGTTGTCGTGTATTTCGCTGCTGTTTGATGAACGGCTCATGGGTTCATTGGTGTCATTGCTTTTCTGGGCAATTCCGTTCATCGCCGGTCTGGCCGCGTGGCAGGGGGAACAACACCAGTCCCGATTCCGGATGCTGGCCTGGCGTGGCGCGTCGCCAGGAGTTGTCTGGTGGAACAAACTCCTCTTTTGGCTCGGATTCGCTGTCAGTAGCGTCTTGCTGGTGATGACGGCGTCTTTCACTGGCCGGGAATTGCTTGCGGCACTGGAACACTGGCTTCTGCCGCAGAGACTTAACCCGCGCTGGAGTAGTTTTCTGGCTTTCTGGCGATTGCATTATTGGGACATTGTCTACGAACCAGGCTTTACGCAATTTTTGAATATCGTCCAGTCGGCAGTTTACTGGTGGGCGCTGACCTTCACTGTCCCGTTTGTGTGCGGTCACATCGTGAAGCGTACTATTGTCGCACTTGGAGCCAGTCTTGTCTCCGCTTTCATCATCACCCCCTGGTGCGTGTTGGTGGTAACGTATCGCCTGCCACCTCTGTGGTTCCTGGCACCGATTGTTTTCTGGCTACTCTGGGTCTCCTGGCGATCTCTGCCCGCCTGGTGGCTGGAACGGACAGGCTGGCGAATGACTTGGCGCGAGGCCAGCGTCCTGCTTTTGGGCTGCACTTTTCCGATGGCATTGCTGGCGCTGGCCGCTGGCTACCGGGTTTGGGAAGTTCCGGCACTGGATTTCATTCCCCGGCCTCCTGAGAAAATTGGCGACGTACCGAGTCTCGCAATTCGCCTGCAACAGGCTCCTGCACTAAAAACAAGCTGGCAAGACGTCGAACATCTGATCGAACGTTACCAAGGCAGTGATCTGAAAACTGGTACGAACATCCCGGGCAATGCCGCCGTTTTGGATGTACCTCGAGTCGCAAAGCCGGAACTGTTGATCGAGCTACGGGATCGTGTGCTGGAACTTCCGGGCTTCCCGCCAGAATTCCAGTTATCGAACTCGGCCGTCACAGCCGCCCGCTCGACCATCTGCTCGCAGTTGATTGCAATTGCCGGTCAGCAACTGACTGCAGAACTGCCAGATGAGTCGATACGTTCGGTGCAAGCCGCAGTCCGTCTGGCAGGGGCGACACTGCAGAACCGGATCGAAGACCATTTCGCCGCCCCCCCGCGGGCGGAAGTCTTTGAAATCTTCAAGAACATTCAAAGCTGGGCCTGTCATCCCCAGCAAAATGAAGAACTACTCATTCGCGGCTTGCGGGCATGTGCACAAGAGTTACCGTTCTGGCAGGTCACCTGCGAGGAATTGCAAACGCAATGGCAGAATGAACGAGCCAGTTGGCAGAGCGAACGCGCCGACATGTATGCCTGTTTTCCCTGGGAACATTTCCGCGCCGACCGGATTATCACGCTGGCTTATGTCAACCGCTGGTGGTATCTGATGCGGGTCCGCATGAATGAGGCTCCGCCGTCCGCCAATTTTGCATCCAATTCTTATCAGACCCAGGCCCAAATACAACACCGGACTTTCTCTCCCCAGCGCTACGATCCCTGGTACTCAACAACCCCGGGGCCTGTCGGATTGCAAGACACACCACACCTGTTCCAGGCAGAAGCCGGATTTCGCTCCCAGCTGACAATCACTGCCCTGGTCGGCTATCGGCACCTGCATGGTGAATTGCCAGCCACTCTGAACCCGCTCGTGGAATGGTTTCGCGGACTGGAACCCGAACCGCATTCACTCACGTCGCTTGCGGCCTCACCCTGGCGAACCCAGGATCCATCGCCGCTGATCGATGTCTGGAGCGGCGACAGCTTTGGTTACGAACCGAACGGCTTTGCCGTAGGAGAACAGTTTCAAGAGGGTTCTGTCTTTCGGCAACCGCTGATCTGGAGTGTCGGACCGGAAAATCTCCGGGCGCACGTTCGCGACGGTCTGCTGGCTAGAACATCAAGCCATCTTTCCGGAGTCGGCGAGACACTGTTTGTCGACGAACGACTGGTCCTTCGCGGGCCGGCTCCAGGGAAACCCGTCATTCCGAACTGGATCTTCGTAATCCCGTCTCTCAAAGACGTCGAATCCGGCCATCCGGAACTCGGAACCAACTGATTTGAACAAGTGCAAATCACCAGTTCCCCAGTGTCACCTTCAGTGACTGCGGTTCACCGTCGCGGATGATGCCGAACTCGACGACGTCGCCGGGTTCGGCTTTTTTGAGGAACGTGATCAAGTCCTCGAAGTCCCGGACGTCTTCCTCACTGAATTTTACGATGCGGTCACCACGCTGGATGCCGGCTTCTGCGGCAGGGCCTTTTTCACTGACCACGCCCACCAGACAGCCGTTGCGCGGCCCGAAGGCAACATCGCCGTCGTTCGAGATCCCCAGGAACGCACCCCGACGATCCACGTGAAAGCCCAGATCGGCGACGCCCGCCATCGCTTCGTCGCTCACCTGCGCACCGTTGACGTGATAGACCTGAACGCCGCTCGCCTGAGACAGCCGCTCCAGCAACTTCAGGCCTTCGTCGCCGCCTTTCCACTTCCGGCTGATGACGATGAACTGAATCGCCGAGTTCACGCCTGCCGCCTTGCGGGCCAGCGCACGGGGATCATCCGTGGGCAGATTCTGCACGCGGGCTCCCAGTTCCGTCAGTTTGGCCACGGTGCGTTCATCACGGTTCAGCGCATTCTGCTTCCACGAACGCTGCGCCACTTCGCCAACGGCTCCCGGAGCCTGCCGCAAATCGCTGATCGCATCTTCGAGAGCATTCGCGGCGGGAAACTCCGCCTTGCGATACAGTTGAGCCAGCGCCTCGATCGCCCGCACCGAAGTTTCCGGCAAAGGCGACTTCGCTGCCTCCGTCAACTGCGAGACCGCTGCCAGTCCAAACCCCGCAAGACGTTTCTCTGCCAGTTCGCGGACCACATATTCCGGACTTTCCAGCTCACGGATTGCCAGCGCAATGGTTTCCGGATCGACGGCCACCCCGGCTGGAGCCGCCACGGCAACATTGCCAGTATTGATGGCAGCATCAGCTTTCACTGCATCAGCCTTGCCGGCCTCCGCAGTCTTCTCGATGTCGGTCTTTCCGAGATCGGCCTTCGCGGTGTCGGCTTTCGGCGCGTCTGCAGCAGGGGCCTCGTCCGCTGCCTGAACTGTGATCCCCCCTGCGGGCAGACAGGCAAAGCTCACAACCAGCGACATCAGCCATGACCGGGATTTCGGCACCATCGACGTTCCTTTCCGAACCAGCCCGACCGGAGAGCGCATTCTGCAGCGGTCGTATTATTCCCGGATTCTGCGGCAAGGTCAGCAAGTGACGCAAGCCCTTTTTGGCATGACCAGCAGAGGGGACTGTCGTGCAGAGGTGCCGATTGAGTTCGCAACTGGTCGATGCCAATCGACAGAACCAACGACTGCGGGAGCCGCCAGATGAGCCTCTGTGCTGGGCCATCCGGCACCAGTTCACAGGGTATACCCACGCACCTGGCCGGCAGCGACGGGAAACGGAAGTCGTGTCCGTACAAGAAAAAACGCCGTCAGAAATCTGACGGCGTCCTGAATAGCGGGGGCAGGATTTGAACCTACGACCTCGAGGTTATGAGCCTCGCGAGCTAC
>VFQN01002089.1_pt1 | contig 31805 bp, 48 predicted proteins | sample 3512371 | NCBI WGS metagenome assembly VFQN01 (sample SAMN10412370, study PRJNA504923) | tailings metagenome | isolation source: Replicate 2 from Balatoc abandoned mine | place: Philippines: Itogon, Benguet | collected 2017-08-28 | reverse complement strand
TAGTCACAAAAGTGTCAGAACGTGAACACTATAGGCGTGGCAGGGGCACGCCAACAGCGGACACAGGAGGGCACAGGGGGCAGGGGCAGAGCCGCAGAGGTCCTTGCACGGCCTCCGCTGCTAGTCTTTCAGGCATGATTCTCACGAGAAGCTTGAAAGGGCACGGTGAGTTGTCAGGTCAGGATTGGCAACCCAAGCGCACCTCCTGGCAGCTGTGCTCCCCAACCGTCGTACACGGTTGGATGCGCGCCAGATGCCGCCCCTTTGTGCCGGTAACACCACTCATCTCTACTGCCATATGTCAGCGCTTACGATCGAACCGACATCTAATCATACCGACAACAACACTTTATCGCTCCTCCCATGTTGCGGTAGTTAAGCCCGCCACAGCGCCACTCACGCGGAGAGCCCTGCTGAGGTCCTTGCAGGCGGTTCTGTGAATGCCTCACAACAGTTAGGATGAGTGGTATGGTGTTCCTGATCGCGACTCAAGCGTGGGGTTTAGGCCATCTGCCTTGTCGCTATATGGCGGGAAGCAGGCACGCCAGGTTACACGCCGGTAGCAAGCGCCGCTCTTACAAACGATTAACAGTGGGCTACAAGGAGAAGGCTGCCCAGTGTTCTGGGGGCCTGGGGCTTTCCTCCTGCGCCAAGCAGGGCTTTTGCGGACGACGGGTGTGCGCGGGAGCACTCGTTTGCACTGAACCCCGACGGACTGCACCAGCGCATCTCACTATAATCACAATCTTCGATATGCTCGCCACGGCTCGTCGGCAGGCTCGCAAGCTCTGCCGATACCGCCAAATGACCCGCTGTATGTTTCACTGCCGCCATACCGATCAACCCAATTGCAGGAGTGGTCAAGTGATTGAAGCGGTTCGTCACTTGGCTGCCCTGTGCTCGCCCTGACGGCTCGAGGTCAGCGCTTCCGACACAGTGAACCGCCGACTCGCGTCTCCCCACCGCTTGATATCATGCGCAGTGGACAGAGATGATGAGGAACTGTATGCTAAGGAACTGAAAGCCTATTGGACATAGGGCCGGACATGAATCGACCGGCACTTGGCCAAAGACTTGTGTCACCGCCCTTGTGCACGCTTTCCACCCTCCCGCAGACAACCGCCCTCGTTGTAAACTAGCCAGGTCCACCCCTGCGCGTGGCACTATGGCTAGCCTTGTTAGCGCAGCTGCCGCAGCTGCCACCCCCGGAGCACTGGCCGGGGCCACCGCCACGGCCTCCAGCGCAGCCCTCGCCCCAGCCCCTTCGCGGCGACGCCCCCACGCCCTCCGGCCCGTGCCTCGCCCTTCCGCCGCCGCAGCTTCCTCCACCTCCTCCCTCACACCCGGAGCAACTTCCTCCAGGTCCTGGGGCTGCGACCTGGCGACGCTACACCCCCGGCCGCACACCCTCCTGCGCGCCGTGCGCCCCAGCCGCCCCTTGGGCCCCTCCCTCCCTCTCACGCCCTCCTCCCTGCAACCACACCAACGGGCCGCCCGACCCACATCGACAGCAGCCCACCCACCCTCCCACGGCCCCGTTTTCGGCAGCACCACCAATAGCAGCACCAGTCCGTCCCACCCCACCCGCCCAGCTAGCCCCGGCTCCTCATCCCCTGCGCCTTCAACCTCCACAGGAGGCGGTGTAGCCCGAAACACAGTTGCCCCTGCCGCCCAGTTGAAGCCCCACTCCCACCTCACCTTCTCTCGCTACCACGCCCCTCCACCTGGCTACCAGCCCGGCCCATCCCCATCCCCCAGCCACCAGCCCCAACACACGCACCAGGGGTCACAGGGTTCGCGGAGTAGTAACGCATGGAGTAACGCTGGGCCCCTATCCACAAACACCGGAGGCGCTGGCGGCGGCATGGGAGGTGGCATGGGCGGCAGCGGTAGCACCAGCAGCAGCGGCGGCGGCGGGAGCCCTGGAGCTGCCACTGGGCGGCCGGAGCCGCCGTCTGCCACCGCAGCGGCCGCGCCGCCTGCTCCGACATCGTCTGGAAGCAGCAGCAGCACCAGCCGTGGTGGGAAAGCCATTCAGACACCAAACCCAAGTCAGCACAGCTACACGCAGGTGCCCTCGGGACGTGCCGCACCTGCCGCACCTGCGTCTTCCCCGCAGCCCGTCGCCACAGCAACCATGAGCAGCGGCGGAGGCAGCGGCGCGGGGTCCGAGTCGACGGCGGTCAGCGGTACGGCAGCCGGCGGCCGTACGGCGTCCTGCCGTACCATGCTGGAGCGGCTGTACATCCGGGACTTTGCGCTGGTGTCGGAGCAGGACGTGGAGCTGGGCCCTGGGGTGACAGTCATCACGGGGGAGAGCGGCTCCGGGAAGTCCGTGCTGGTGGGTGCATGTTCATCTCAGTCAACACACATGCGTACGTCTTATGGCGGTGTCTATTCCCTTGAGTGCACGTGTGTGCGGTGCCGCATGTCGGGCATGTGAACGGGGGAGAGCGGTTCTGGGAAGCCTATGCTGGTGGGTACCCTCCCATTGACCACTTGCATGCCGTAGTTGCACACACTGCAAGGCCGTCCTGCACTGTGAACGGGAGTGCGTGCAGCCCGCTGCTCATACGGGGGCGCTTTGGGGCCTGTTGATGTGGCCCGAACAAGGGGAGGAGGAGCGCACTCCGTCGGACACTTTGCGGCACGTGTGCAGCCTGCAGCACAGCACAGCACTGCACTGCGACCTTCCCTAGCATACGCGGCGGGATTCGGTGATGGAGCATGCGGCATGAACTGTTCCGCATGCCCCGGCCCTTGTCGACCGCAGTGTCCCACGCCCTGCGCCTTTCCCCACAGGTGGAGGCCTTTTCGCAAGTGCTGGGCGCCCCTGCACCACAGGTGCGCGCTACGCCGGGAGCTCCGGGGTAGGATTGCAGGCTGGGAGCTACGGGGTTGGGCGTGGGAGGTGTGACGCCCTGTTCATCGCCCTACTGCACCAGGCCGAGGGCAGGAGGGCCAGGGAGGGGTGGGGAGGGGCAAGGAGGGGCTGAGGCTGGGACGGGCAGCGGGGCAGTAAGGAAGTGACAGCACGGCAACCTTCAGTGCTCAGGTGTGGGCGGCGGGCAGACCGGACATCCTGATGGCCCAACCTCCTGGACTACATCATCCGGACTACATCAAACCCTCACCCATCCCGCCCCCTACAGGAGTGCGTGCGCGCCCCGGCAGACATGGCCCTGATCGAGGGCACCTTCCTTTTGGGTCCGGAGCTGCAGCACGAGGTGCGGGAGCTGCTGGCACCTGCCGGCCTGCCCGCGCGGGCTGTACCGCCGGAGCCGGGGAGCGCCGAGGCGGCGGCGGTGGCGGCGGAGGGCTGGCGGCTGACGGTTCGGAGGGAGGTGAGGAGCCGTGGGGGCAGTCCAAGATAACCCCACGTTGAAACGTGGCGGCTGACGGGCGCGCAATATATGCCCAAAGGGCCTTCGGGAGAAAGAGGATTGCCCCTTTGGGGCAACAACAACACGTTCCCCTTTCCCCCTTCGGGGGACAAAGCGAGAAAGGCCATATATAGAAGGGCTCTCCTTCGCTGTTTTGGGTGTTGAGGTACCAGATTTTTCGCAACCTGTGCACCGGGACGTGCAAGGGCCAAACGCATTCACTAAAGCCCGTCCCCCCACCCCTCATGTTGCCATTGCCCCCGGCGGTGGGCTGCGCTCGCGCGAGTTCCTCAACGGCGCAGCCAGAAGCCCCTGGCCACGGCTTGTGTATTAACCCAACACACCCGCTAATACACGTTCCTCGTACCCATCAGATTGCCATTGCCCCCGGTGGGGGCCTGCGCTCGCGCGTATTCCTCAACGGCGCCGCCAGCAGCCTGCGTGTGCTGCGGGAGCTGGGGCAGCTGCTGGTGGACAGCAACGGGCAGCACAGCGCGCTGGCGCTGAGGGACCCGGAGACGCAGGTGGGGGCATGTGTATTAGCTCGGTGGACGGACGTGTGTTAGCAAGGTGAGGGTGAGGGCGGTGGGAGCTGGTGCGTGTGCATGCGCACTGGCTGTGGCTGCGGTGGCAGTAGGTTTGGCTCACAAACCGGGAGCGCACCTGCCAAAGTTTCCTTCTCTTCCTCGTAATACACGTGTTAACCCCTCGACGTAGCCGCGCCTGTTGCACCACCACGCGGGGCCCTCGCCCCTGGCCATCCCTGCGCCGCGGCCGCTGCTCAGCACTCACCCCTCGCGCACCCGAAAGTCGTATCCGCTTATACACACCCCTTAATGCACATCTGTGCCGCGGCTGGCCCTGCTGGACCGCATCGCCCCTGGCGGACGCCTGCGTCGCGGCCCTGCCCGCCTTACCCACCACCCACCCGCTAATACACAACCCTCAATCCACACCCGCTCTTGCCGCAGCTGGACCTGCTGGACCGCATCGCGGGCACCTCGCCCCTGGCGGACGCCTACGTTGACGCGCTTTCCCAGCTGCGGTCGGTGGAGTCACGGCTGGACGAGCTGGCAGACATGGACGACGAGGAGGAGCGGGCGCGCATGCAGAAGCTGGTGGACGCGGTGAGGGAGGGAGGGTGTGTATTAGCTCGGGTGTGTATTAGCGTGTTTGGGCGGCCGTGATGGTGGTGGTGGCGGCGGTGGACGTGGACGACGAGGAGGAGCGGGCGCGCATGCAAATGTTGGAGGACGCCGGCAAGGGAGCTTTTGTGTATTAGCTCGGTTGTGTATTAGCGTGTGTGGTTGGTGGTGTTGTTGGTTGCGGACATGGATGACAAGGAGGAGCGGGCACGCATGCCGAAGCTGGTTTATGCGAAAGAAATGGTGTGTGCCAGAGCATGGATATGCATTAGGTGGTTGGGTGTGGGTTGAGGCAGCGCCCGAGACTAGAAACTAATGGGAACGCGACAAAAGGGTCCTGGGACTTGTGGTGGATGATACTTGGTATTGGTATGTCCTGTCGAGTTTGCAGCGGCTGGGAATCATTGCTCAGCCTCTTACCGCTGGGTTCCTTATCCCTACCCCTACCCCTTCCCACCTGCCCACCTGCCCAGGTTGCCAAGCTCCGTGTGGAGCCGGGAGAGGAGAGGGAGCTGCGGCGCACTCTGAAGAAGATGGAGGTGGGTGCTGTGTGGCGTGGCGTGCTGGACCACACAGGAGGGGGGGGAGCTGTGACGGGAGACGGGCAGAGTACCAAGGCGTTGGACTAGGCTGCTTGCGTGCTCCGGGCCGCAGATGGTGCCGCATAATCCACGTTGGCATCTGGCGTTCCGACACCAGCCGGTGTCGTAACACCGTAACTCAGGACCCCTCGTGTGCACTCCTGCATGCAGCAGCCCTCCCTTTTCCAAAACGACTGCCCGTTATCATCGTTCCAGTGTCAGGCCCGCCCCAGTTTGATGGCAGGGTGGCCTGGTTATTGCAGCGCTCCTTGCATTGCACTGTCTACACTTCAATGGTTTATTGTTCTGTAATCCGCGCAGGCTCGCCGCAGTGCGGTTGAACAGTGCGGCCTGGTGCGCATGGCGCTGATCGGGGACGCCGGCGCCGGGGGCGTCACAGACGCGCTCCGCACCATCGAGGCCCAGCTCAACACCATCCTGGCGCAGGAGGAGCAGAACGCAGCAGCCAAGAGGCTACAGGCCATGCAGCAGCAGCAGCAATCGGGGGCAGCGGGTGCAGCGGGGCCGGGAGGGGCGCGGGCGGGGGAGGGCGAGGGGGAGGGGGAGGAAGGGGAGGAGGAGGAGGGCGAGGGGGAGGAGGGGGCGGGGGCGGGCGCCAAGATGATGGAGGCGGCGCTGGAGCAGGTGGCGGCCGCAAAGGACATGCTCGCACAGGCGGAGGGCATGGTAAGTTGTTGTTTGCCTTCAAGAGTTACGTGGGCAGCTGCGTAATACTTGCGCAATAAGTGTGTCGGCTGTCGCTGTGTGCGTCCCCCACCATCACAATCCGGGAAGACCTGTGCTTGCTTCAAGGCTCACGTCGAATGCTAGTCCACAATGGCACGCCTGTTCCCAGCGCTACCACTTGTGCTGTCGGCTGTGTTTGATCTGAGATTCCCTACATATCCCATTGATGAACACCCGCTGTTTCGTTTGGTATGCCCCCCAGGTCCGCGCCTACTCCCGGCGCTACCACTTCTCCCAGGCGGACCACGACGCCACCTCCGACCGCCTGCAGCGCATCGAGCGCCTCATGCGCCAGGCGGCCAACGCGGGGTTCGGGGCCGCGGGCGGCGGCGGCCATGGCGGGCGGCGGCGCGGCGCCATCGGCAGTACGGAGGAGCTGCTGGAAGCTTCGGAGGGGGCGGCAGCCAAGCTGAGGGCTTACTACGAGATGGAGGGTGAGCGTTAGGGGGAGGGAGCAAGGCTACGTCAGGTCGGGTTGGGTTGGACTGGGAGGGCAGAGTGTTAGGGATGCGGCTGACTTGGACAGGGGGTTGTAGCGTGCTGGTTAGCAAGGCTTTGGGTCGCTACGGTTGGATTGGGCTCGTGAGTATGGGCGGGTTGCGGACCAATTTCCGCGCTGCAACTGCACGGCTTCGTGTTGAGCCGGGTTGAGATGAGCGGATGGCGGACGGATTGGTAGGATGGTAAGCGAATGAGGCAGCGTGTTGTTGTCTCCCGAGACATTGGCGTTTGCGTCGTAGCATACTTCCTTAGGGCCGCCGTTGCAGACGACACGTGGCACCAGGCAAGTGCCACCAGGCACGTGGCACGGGGTATCAGACACGTGGCACCAAATCCCACATCCCAGCACGTAGCCCCACCTTACCATGCGATATGGAGGCAACACGATACCATGCCCTGACGTTTCCGAATGCGGTTTCCACAACACTTGTGCAGGCCAGCGCGAGGAGTGGGAGGACCAGCTGGATGAGCTAGCGGCCACCATCCGCCGTACGGCGCTGCAGCTGTCCGCCCGCCGCCGCGCCGCCGCCGCCGCGCTGCGTACGGCGGTGGAGGGCTGTCTCAAGGAGCTGGCAATGGGAGGCAGCCGCTTCGACGTGCGCATCGGTGAGCACGCATAAATTAGCACTAGAGTATAAGCTTCATCGCATGAGCAACGCTAGGGAGGGCCATCAGGGAGCTGGCAATGCTTGCATGCTGGGGGGCGGCAGGTTCGACGTGCGCACAGGTAAGCATCGACCAGCAGTACAGTATGAGCCTGGCATGTGAGCACATCGATGGAGTTGCCAAGAGTCAATGGCGAAGATTGAGTAGACGGACGATATAACGGGACATGCTAACGCGCTGTATGTGCATTACAGCCGTATCATTGTACCACACTGCACGTCACGTGTATTCCTTTCCACTCCGGCTCCAGGCTGGGCTAAGGTGCACGAGGTGCGGCGGTTGCTTCCCTTCAGAAAGGCCGCACTCTGCCCTCATGCCCCTTGGGCCCGACCTCCATGCCTTGCTGTCCCCATGCCGCTATGCGCTACACACTACCCCAAGCCCCTGGCATCGAGAGGCGCACAGCGCTGCAGCCGACAGATAGCAGCAGGGAAACATTTGCGTTACTCGATCATTGCGCGCATACCGCACAGCTATTTATCCTCTCGTATCTCGCGCGCCCCCAGGCTGGGCCGAGGCGCACGGTGCTGCTGCGGACGAGGGTCTGTGGGTTGGCGAGGAGGAGGCGGAGGAGGCTGCCATGGGGGAGCTGGGCGGCCGCACCTACGTCATGGGGCACAGGGGGCTGGACCAGGTGGGAGGCGGGGCGATACGGGCAGAGGCGTCCCACTTTCAGGTATCATGATACCACACTTTTGTGGGCCTGCGGGATCAGGGTACTGGGCGGAGGACCGGTGTGGGTACCGCCACCGGTCCCCACCGGAGTGCGCAGAGCGGGGGCGTTGCAAATTGGTGTACGCACACTCCCTTCTATGGTTCTGCGCCATGCAACGGTTGCTCAGGAGGTGTGAGCTGCACGTTGTTTGCATCAGCTGCTGCTTCGGTCATGCAAATTGCGATCCACAACTCCCCAACACTTCACGCCCTCAGGCCGAGTTCCTGCTGGCTGCCTTCCACCAATTCCCTCGTTTCACGCCTCAAGTTTTGGCAACATTTGATACTGAGACATAGCGTACTAACGATCGGCCCTCAGGTTGAGTTCCTGTTGGCCGCCGGCCCCGCCGAGCCGCTCCGCCCCCTGGCGGCTGTGGCTTCCGGCGGCGAGTCGGCACGTGTCATGCTGGCACTCAAGGCCGCGCCCGCGCAGGCGGCGGCGGCGGCGCCTCTCGCTGACGACGGCGCAGGTGGGACCCATCTTCGGCCTTACATATCACCACTCACTCTGCCCTCGATCCATCAACCTCATTGAGCACTCGCAAGTTTGGATGTTGAAGCTCTTTGTGCCCTCTGTGAACCAACGTGACGGCGTATGCTATTGCCGTTTTGCAGGCACCATTGCCCCCGCTTCCTCCGGCGGCCTGCCCATCCTCATTCTGGACGAGCTGGACAGCGGCATCGGGGCGCGCCTCGGCAGCGCTGTGGGCTCCATCTTGGCGCGCATGGCGGCGCCGTACACGTACGGCAGCGGTACGGCGGCGCCGACCCGTGGGTCCACCAGCCAGGTCATCTGCGTCACGCACCTGCCGCAGGTGGGCTGGGGACGGTGGGATAGGCATGTGGGTTAGCCTGGCGGAGGTTGCGGGGCGTGGGCCGAAGGGAGCACCGGCCAATGGATGTGCCAGCTAGGGTGTTGGCATCAAGCACCTGCCACAGGTTGGCTGGGGCAAGGGGCATGGGGATGGGACTGTGGGTTACGGTCGACTGGGGCGTGGGGTGCTTGGGGTACGGACCGGTGAGCCCTGGAGCCGGGTCGTTTGCGTCACGCACCCGCATGGGTGGGTGTCAAGGGATGCCAGGCGCACGAAGACTGGGCGTGCAAGAATGTGGGAGGGTCGGTGGGAGGGCGGCAATTTCTGTACGTCACGCGCCTGCTCCAGGTGGAATGGGGATAGCAGTGCGCAGGACGGGGCGTGTACGGCAAGGCACCATGCCTGCAGGCCCCTGACTGCATGCATGCAGTACGGTACAGCACGGCTGGGGGCAACCGTTGCACGCCTATCCGTTGCTCTGAACGGTTCTCTCTCCTGCACCCGCAGGTGGCTTGCTACGCGTCGCAGCACATCAAGGTGCAGAAGGAGGCGGCGGCGATCGAGGCAGCACCAGAGAGCCATGCCGAGCACGCCCAGCACAGCGAGGGCCAGGGCCTGCAGGGTGGCGGCGGCGGCGGCGGCGGAGGTCGCATAACCACAGTGTTCCGGCGGCTGGAGGCCTTTGAGGAGCGGTGCGAGGAGGTGGCGGCCATGCTGGGTGAGTCAATGGACGGTGTGTTGGTGCCCCTGTGTGGATGTGGGCAGCAGGATGCGCGGGAAAAGGAACGGCAGAATGGCCATAATGGGTGAGTGGATTAGGAGTCGCGCTGTGGTTGTTGGTGTGGGCTTGGGAGGGCTTAGGAGGAAGGGTGGCGTTGCGTGAGAAGATGACGCAATGCTGGTGAGGGGGCGGAGTGCGGGTGGGGGTAAACAAGAGCTGGATGATCGGAATGGGGAAACGAGAGGGCTATGGGAACGGTGGGCAGCGGTGAAAGGACGTGCCGGCGATGCGGGGTACTTGTCGCGCTTTGTAGGTTTGGGTCAGATGTATGGGAAGGCGGGCCGAGTGGGGGTCAGTATTAAGGGAGCTGGGGGGCGGTCCATCCTAAGCGACCAATCTGATTGGTGGGGAAGGGGTTACTGCCTGGCAGGCAGGTCAGTGCGGCTTCAGGCGTATCACGGTTAGTTGCTAGGGCGTTTGTGCAAGGTTTGTAGGAAGCGTGCTGTTGGCCAACGACCAACCACCTAGGCAACCGTTCCCCTGTTTCTTGCCCCAGGCCTGGACTACGGCGTTGCTGAGGAGATGCTGCGCAGCGCCCAGCAGCAGGTGGCTGCCATGTGGCCCGGACACCAGGGGCACCTAGGGCAGGGCGATGTGCGGGCCGCACAGCCTGCGCCGCAGCGCGCCTCGGGCCGCGGCGGGGGCAGCGCCCGCGGTGGCGCGCGTGCGGCGGCTGCGGCCGCCTCCACCGGGGGTGCGGTGATGGCTGCCGCAGCGCCACGGAGTGGGGCCGCAGTGGAGGACGAGGCCCAGGTGGATGCGCCTGGCAACACCGGGCAGGGGGCCTGGGGCCAGGGAAAGCAGCAGGCGGCGGGGCGCAACGGGGGGTATGGGCAGCGGGAGAGTCAGGAGGATGACGAGGAGGAGGCAGCCATGAGTGCGCAGTTGTTTGCGGGCGTGGAGGCGGCGGCGCTAGCGCACCTGGAGCGCATGGAGTCGCAGGCCAAGGCGGCGGCGGCAGCGGCGGCGGCGGCGGCAGGGATGGTGGCCCAGCCGGCGGCGGCTGCGGTGGTGGCAGCGGTTCCGGAGGCGGCGGTGGCGCGGGCGCATGGCAGGGGTGCGGGGCCGGCAGATGCGGATGCGTGGGCGGCGCTGGGGTCGATGGAGGGGTCCGACGAGGAGCAGATGGAGGCGCCGTTAGCTGTCATGGCGGAGGCAGATCATGCGCCGTCGGCTGTTATGGCGGCGGTGGCGGCGGAGGCGCCGTCAGCCGTGGCAGCGGCGGTAGAGCCGATGGTCACGGAGGCGGAGGCGGAAGGCAGCGGCAGCGGTGAAGTCCCACAGCCGTTGGATGAGCCCGTGGAGTCCGTGTCGTCGCTGTTGCAGGCGGTGGTGTGGGCCCCGGGCCCTGGGGCCCCGGTCCACACCGCTGACCCGGTGGCTGGTGTGCCAGTTGGTAGCGGCAGCCGCAGCAGCAGCAGCGGGCCCCTGGTGGTGGCGGTGCACCCCGCGGACGACCTGCCCCTGTCCCTGCCGCTGGCGGGCGGCCCTGACGGACTGTACGACAGAGAGCAGGGGCAGGCGGCGGCGGCGGCGGCGGCTGTCGAAGGGGCCTCGTGCGGCACCAGCGAGTGCGAGGACCTGGTCGGCGGGCCCCTGCAGTACGACGCCGCTCGGCAGTCGTACGACGAGACGGCCGTACAGCCGCACTTTGGGCCGAGCGTTACGGTTACGATGGATGAGGCGGCGGGTGCTGTAGCAGGTGCGGGAATGGCGTTTTCCGAGCAGGAAGCGGCGTCGTACCCAGAGGGGCGGTACGAGGAGCACGAGCAGTACACGTTCAACGGCTACCAGTACAAGGGCTTCACAGTGTCGTACGGCAGTGCTGGCGGCGGTTCGTCTGCGTACGACTTGGTGGCGGGGCAGTACGCGTACGGCAGTGCGTACGACGCGGGGGTCGCGGGCGACGCCGACGCTGGCGGGCGGTTCGTGGTGGTGCCGCTGGGGCACGAGAACGAGTTCGCGGAGATGTTCCAATCCATCAGCGCCTTCAGGTGGGCAAGCGAGGAATGCGATACCGGCAAGTGCAGGGTGATTCGCGGTAGCCCGACCATAGTGTATGGGGTGCAAGGATCCCCTTCGAAACTCACGGCTTGCATGGAAGCTCGTTACCTGAACCTTGTACCATGTAAGCGGGCATCTGTTGTGCAAGTTGTACACGAGTTCCCAAAACAGCAGTGCGGTCGTACTTCTTACTTACGTCCCCTTTCCGCCCCACGCGCTTCCCCGCTTGCAGCCGCGAAGACTATGAAGGGGAGGCCATGCGGAGCTACGAGCACACGCTGTGGCGGGTGAGTGTTGCGGGTGTGATATAAGCGTGACACACAGCAAGCATGTAGTGATTAGGCGGTACTGCAAGTAACGGGCATGCGGTAATTGACTCACAGAACCTCGCGTAAGGCCGTGCAGAGCCACGAGCGCACACTGCAGCTGGTTTGCGGCACCGTGTGCAACTCGGATACAACGTGCAACTCCAAACGTACTGTACTGCCGTGTACGTAGGGAAACGGCATAAGCTGCCTTATATTGCAAGTTGTTATCTCGCGACTAAAGACTACATCGTGCTGTTGCCGCTGTGCCGTACTGCTACGCAGGCACTTCGGGACGCGGGGGCGGTGTGAGGAGCAGCTGCAGCCGGAGAAGCAGCGGCCATCGCGGGCCATGTGCGTTAAAGGAAGCTACCCCAGTAGCATTGGCTGGTGGTAGGAGAGCGCCCAGCGCTGTATGGAGTCGTTATGGGGGGCAGTGGTGTAGGATAGCTGTTGCGTCGGCCTGAGAGCCATGTATTCTTTGTATAAGCTGTAAGCTGGGTGCGCAGCTTGGCGACCCAGTATTTTACTTGGTGGGCCGCGGTGTGGCATCTGTCAAGAGCCGTAAGTCAAGAGCCGTTAGTTGCCGTTAGTCGCCGTACATCGGTCTTTCATGTTGAGGCACGCAGGCTGGGGGGGCACTTTCTATCCAATGCTTCTCTTCAATGGGCACCCCCCGGCTCGGGAGACACTCTCAACTACATGGCTTCCCTTCTTCACTAAATAAAACAGTAGCGTAAATGGAGACGCGTGGGCATTCAAGCGTAGAGCGGCCTTATTTCATCGTGGCACACAGGCTTTGCAAGAACACTCAGTTATGGCAGGAGTGGGTAGCATGGCTGCCGACTGGACTGCTAGGAGCTGTGGCATGGGTTGGTGTTGGCAGTGCGCGCAGCTGTGTAGCTGTGGTGGTGGCGCGGTGCAGGTGTTGCTGTGACGGCCCGTCGTGTTGCCCATGCTGGAGCAGTTGGAGCAGCAGGTTGGCTGTCCCCCCATTGGGTGCAGTTGGTTGTAGCAGGCGCGTGTGTTGTGGTGCGTGGGAAGAGGTGAAGCGGGCTACGGGGCTGAATACGGTGTTACACCTCGTCTGTATATGTATGGACACGGCACATTAGTGTGTGTTGAGGGCAGGCGCCTCTGGGGACGCCATTTTGTTTTTGCAGAGTAATATTTGTGGATAGAAGGGCAGGCCTTGCCTGTGCCTGCCCATGATCCAGCGGGCTGATCCGTATTATAAGCTCATCCTTGGTTTGAGGGAGTGTGGATGCAGCTTGATCTGGGCTTGCAAGCGGAATTCGTGTGTGTTCGGGTAGACACTACGCTTGCAGACCCTTGGTGTGGCACTCACGCAGCCGGCTGCTTGGTGAGGTCCTGGTTGAGCATGCGCAGGTGTTCACGCAGCCGGCAATGATGAGGGGACGGCTGCCTCAGCAGTGCTGTATAGTGTAAAACACCGGTAGCGGTTATCGGGGCCTGACAGGGCAGGTCTAGCGAAGCGTCCGTCTTGTCGACCAAATGGCCTTTGGGAGGGTTATTACAAGCAAGAGTTGCTTGAGGCTTGTCATCAGAGCTTGAGCGCCGAAGATTGGGCGAGCCCTGCTCAGTGTACTACAATGTACTGCCCACAAATGCTCCCAGTTAGCTCCCCATACATGCGATCGTCTAATGCGTGCCTATGCTCACAGGATACTGAATGAATGTCCCCCAACGGAGAGGCGCACTAGCGCAGGCAGGGCTTCGCCTGGCCACAGCCCAGCAAACAACCAACTCATCAGTGCAACACCGTATGTACCGGTAACATCATTTGCAACATGCCAGCCCACATGTCATACCTGGTCATACGGGCTCATGCCCATACTAGCTGAACCTTACTGCCCATACTGCCTGAAGGCAAACTACTAGCTAGGCTTAATGCATGGCGCATGGCAGGCGCATAATGGCCTTTGACCTGGTCGCAGCAACACACTGGCAAGCGCGCTCCCTGGCAACACGCCCCAGTCCTTGAACAAACAGAGCCACAAACAAAGGCCATCAGAAGCAATGCGCTGCACCTAAAACGTCCACTACAGGATAACCTCCGTTCACGCACACCCAGTCTCCAACATAGTGTGGCAGTGGGACGGACTATCCTCCTTCCTCAGCGCTTGCCCAGGAGCTTCTCCTTTGACTGCGCCGTCACGCGGGGCGCCGCCGTACCCACGGCCTGGCGGGTGGCGGCCCCGGCGGCGGCGGCGGCGGCGCCAGCGGGAACCCTGGCGGCGGCGGCGGGTACGGCGGTGGCGGCGGCGACGGCGGCGGGCGTCGCGCTGTCTGGCTCTGGGGAGCAGCCCTCGGGGAAGGCTACGTTGGGGGCGCAGCACACGTCCTTGCTGCCGTACACGCCCCAGCCTGGGTACGGCATGTGGGAGGGGTGGTGCGAGGTAGGGCGTAAGTGTGTGGGCAGGAAAGGGATGGAGGGGGTGCTGTTGGGCGTGTGCGGGTGCTGTGGCCATGCCGAAAGACGCTGTAAGCTGGCACACCGACCGGCTTGGCCGTGTGTTGCATGGCGCATGTGGCAAGCTGCAATGCTGCAAAGCTGTCTAAGCAAGTGCATACAGGGATTGAACATCAGGGGCAGAGAGACCACTTATGTCATGCGCACCTACCTACGACCCGGCCCTGATTTGCACACACTTGAGCACAGCGCATGCACCCAGGACTCACCCCTGTTGCACACAGCGATGTCGTTGGAGAGGTCGCAGGTGCGGGACGGCCAGTAGCTGCCCACCTGGAGAAAGGAAAGGAGGTGCCATGCGGCAAGACGCAGGAAAATGGGATGAGACGCAGTAGGATGGGACAAGATGCAGGAGGCATGGGAGTGAAGGAGAGGGTGAGCAGGTTGCATAGCAACCGCAAGACGCTTGCAGTCAGCGGAACGCAGGGAGCCCGCTTGTGTACCGGTAGGGCGCTTTGGGTTCCTACCACCTGACTCGCAGTCACAGGCCCCCGCGTACGGTAACAGGTTGGTACGTCCAGAGCCCCAGTCCCTTACGCACCACGTAGCAGGGCACGGGCGGCGGGGGGGTGCAGCCCTCTGGGAAGGCCCCTCCCTTGGCGCAGCACGCATCCTGGCTGGTCCACGTCTGAACGCCGGAGTCTGCGGACGGACGTGCGGAGGCACAGGGGGGAGACAACACCAGTGTAACGGGCATGAAACACCGCAGGGCTAAACGCTAGGAGCCACTGCTTGTTGTTTATTGGAGACACAGGGGGCGTTTAGACGGGTGCGGGCACGCCCAACCGTGCAAGCGGGCAGCTTTACGGCAGGCGCAGCACACTCGTTGTATCGTCCGCCACGTGACAGCTCGCCGCGTGCACAGCGTAGCCCTCAACACCACATAACACATGGCCGTTGCGGGTGCACACGCACACGCACACGGCCCACGCCCCGCGACGACGGCACGTCCAATGAACCCCGCACCCACCCTTGCCGCACAGCGTGTTGGTGGAGCGGCACAGGCGCGAGGGCGAGTAGGTGTCCACCACCCAGCACGGCTGCGGGGAGGGGGCCACGGTGCCGCAGCCCTCAGGGAAGGCCACGCCGGGGGTGCAGCACACCGCCTCGGAGGAGAACACGCCGCTGCCTGAAGGGTTTGTATTAGCGTACGTGGGTTAGCATGTAGGTCTTTGACTGGTGCAGCAATCGGGGAAGGCCGCGCCGGGGGTGCAGCACACCGCCTCGGAGGAGAACACGCCGCTGCCTGAAGGGTTTGTATTAGCGTACGTGGGTTAGCATGTAGGTCTTTGACTGGTGCAGCAATCGGGGAAGGCCGCGCCGGGGGTGCAGCACACCGCCTCGGAGGAGAACACACCGCTGCCTGCGAATGGATTGGGGGACCATGCAGTCAGAACCTGGTCTTATCACTCGCAAACGGGAGGGCTGCTGCCTGCTTGCAAGCGTGCAAGGGCATGGACGCAGTGGGTCTTGGTTCCTGGCTGTGGACAAGCGTTGCGCGGCACGTCGCAAAATCTCCCGCTGTCGTGATCCCCTTTGCTTGCTGCACACGTGTCAACCACACGTCATTACAGTATCGTAGTGTACGGCTCTTATCTTACCCTGCAGGCACTTGCGACCACTGAATCTCCTGCAGCTACCTACAATGGAAACCGTGCACGATCCACACTCTTCCAATGTACGGTCCTTACCCTGCAGGCACTTGCGGTCGTCCCTCATGCAGGTGCGCACGTTGTACGACTCCACCACCCAGCACTCCTTGGGCCGCACGCTGCAGCCGTCGGGGAAGCCGGCGCCGGGGGTGCAGCACAGCTCGCTGCTGGTCCACACGCCCCAACCTGCAGGGTGTGTATTAGCGTATGTGTGTTGAGCGGCGCAGTAGCACACGTGTGCGTGCGAGTATTGCCTTCGGGCAAGCCAGCGCAGGGGTGTCTGTGAATATGTGTGCAAGCAAACTAAGGAACGTGACAACAGGTTCTGAGCTAGACATAGGGGTGCGCAGGAGACCTGGGGATGAGGGACAGCCCCTAGCCCTCTACACACAGATTGTGTTGCCCGCCGACCCACGAGGACCCACCGCGGCCGCAGACGGTCTTGTCGCACTCAGCCTTGCACGTCTTGTAAGGCCTGTGTATAAGCGCACGTGCACATTGGGCAGATATGTTACCGGTTCGAAAGGAAGGGGAGCTGAGACGCAACAAGGAAGCCGACGGTCCAACATCGGCCAGGAACAGGTAGGGCCTCGCTCTGTGGGCTGCACACCGCTGCTCGCTGTCATGCGTGGCAGGGCTCACCAGTACTCCGAGACAACGTAGCACGGGCTGTTGCAAGCGGGAGCGCCCGCGACGGCTGCTGTGGCCGCAACCTTGCCGCCGGCGACGGCTGCGGCGGCGGGGCGCGGCTGCGCTGCCGCCCCCTGGGGACAGCCGCAGAGCACTGCTAGGGCAGCAGCAGCTGCCAGCAGCAGCAGTGCCGTGCGGCGGGAGGGCGATGCACATCTCCCCATGGTTGCTTGGCGTATGTATGCAAACTCCTGTCGGTTGCTAGCTCTGATTAGCCTCGCTTCACTGGTGGACAGGTGCGGGGCTTTGCAGGTTTGAGCGATGGTAGCGGGTTGTGGGCTTGCGGTAGCGGACGTTTGTGGGCTTGCTTGCGGGCTGGTGGTGCGTGATCTAGCTGATGGAGAGACTGCGGGACTGGGCGCCAGTTTATAAGTGTTTGTGAGACTTCCTTAGGCCCAATGGCTACGGCATCTTCTGGCTGCCTGACTGCTGCCATGTTTGTCGTCCGTTACAGCACTTGGGTCGGGGAGGCGCAGGGAGCTGTCAAATGCGGGCGGCCCTGTCAAAAGGAGGGTCGGACTGGAGGCGATCAGTCGGCAACTACTGGGCCTATACGTTACTGAACATGTACGTTTAAGCGTATAAGATTGTCATTAGGAGCTCCCAAATGGCCCTTGTTGCGAGACGCATGTACATCGTTGCGTCTGACCCATGGGTCAAAGTCATCGCGCCCGTTGACAACCCAGGTAGCTTAGCCAAGTGGAGATGCTATGGCATTGTAGCAAAGCACACCAGAATCGATTGCACAACCTGGAAGTGCATACAGTGCATGCTTTCCGTGCTGGAGGCGTCGGTGTTGGCCAGCGGTTGCTCAGGAAATGCCAGGGGGTAGATGGAGGTGGGCAAAAGCAGGATCCGTGCACAACTACCCTACGCGGTGTATGTGTGCCTGTTGGTCAACATGGAGCTTTATATTTGGCTTCATGTCGGTGCTTAGCCACCAGAAAAGAGGTGGCAGCGATCCTTCCACCTCCCATCAACTCGCCGCGCCCTTGGACCGGAACATGTGTGCCATGTATGGGCCCCACTGTTGCTTCCCTGCCGGCACCGTGGCGGGTGCTGAGATCCTGGAACTACTGTTCACGATGTCTGCTGGGCTGACGTACCACCCAAGACATGGCGTGGCAGGGGGCTCTTCGCTTGCACCGTCGCCCATCAGACTCAAGGCCTGAGGGCAGGATGTGCACCAGTGTGGTCGGGCCCATGTACGATTGCACCAGCACGATTTAAGCCGCTCTCATATTTAACTCCGAGGAAGACCACAGTAACAGTACAGGTGTCGTAATGATGCACCGTAGTACTGCGAATGTACCGATGCACACCGCCTGCCAGGGGGTCTCGCTGTACGACAGGATGGCACAAATGGCACCTGCCGCCCCCCAACAGCTAACCTTTCGCAAAGCCTCACCTTGCAGAACTCACCTGACAGCAAGTACCGCCCACGCAGTGACACGCATGCCGATATGAGCTGCTCTTCCTTGCACGCGCTGTCCAGCAGGGTCCCCCCTTCAGCGGGGTGAAGGGCAGCTGTTTTGGCCAGGTTGCCGTGACCAAAATGACTACTGTCGTCGGCATAGTTGGTAGGTTAGGATGGTTGCAGTATTGCATGCGTGCCATCGTCACGGGGACAAACCGGGCGCCATGACCATTTGCAGCCAAGTCCCTCAGCGCCGCGCAGCGGCTTGCTTCAGCTATCAATGGATCCAACAAATGGAGCGTGCAAGAGGACTTAAGCTATGTTGGAACAGCCGTAAGCATCGTTTGGGGACGTGCTTTCCTGCGCATGGGCTCTGAAGCCGAAGCCTCAAGTCAAGCTTCACGCTATAAGGTTTTTATAGTCCTGCTTGCCCAGTTTCATAGCGTACAGCTTGTCTCTGATGGCTGTCTCGCCTCCTACGAGGAACCGCTGAGCCCCTTTGGGTCCCCCATGCCACCCCTGCTGCATAGGTCCCGCGTGCTCGCGCCTGCTTGCTACACAGCAACACCACAAGGTGAGGACACCCTTACGCATGTCTCTCTGGCGGGCCAGGTACTAGCACAATGGCTTGCACAGTCCTTATATCTTGCGACCAAGTTGCAGCCTATCCAGTACACCTCCCGTACCGTGCCCCACCTCAATTGCCACCCACACCAGCGGCGCATACGGTACAGTTACTCCAGAACAGTACAATTCTACTTGCCATGCGCAGGACCTCCTACCTGTGCGTAGCAACGCACGCGTCAGCCCGGGAGCTTGCTGCAGCTGCGGCAGCGGCAGCTGCAGGTACACCAGCAGCTAACCCACCAGAAGCACCACCGTCAGCACCTCCCGGCGGCACACCACACACTCCTGCTGCTAGCACCGTCAACACCCCAGGCGTAGCCACACCCGCTGGCGGAAGCAGCAAGCGCAGCAGCTGTAGCGGCGGAGGCGATGGTGGTGGTGACACTCGCGTCGCCACAGACGGCGGAGCGAAGCCCGCCGCAGGCCAATCACTCCCGCCGCAGCCGCCGCCCCTACTCCCGCCCCTGCAGGCAGCCCGCCTGGCGCACGAGGCAGCTTGCAACGGGCAGCTGCTGTTGCTGTTCCTTGCATGCGACATTGTGCTGGTTGCTCTGGAGCAGGGCGGGGCAGGGGCGGGCGCGGGCGGGGTGGAGGGGGCGGTGCCGTGGATGGCGAGGCTGAGGCAGCTGCAGGTGAGTCCTCAATGGTGGGTTGAAGCCTCAGGGCAGCAACGTCAGGGGTGTGGCTTACCACGTGGCAACTGGAGTGCGTGGCCATGGGGCAGCTGCAGGTGGTTGACGCCTCAGGGGCGTCGCATGTCATAAAGGGGCTTTTGTGCCCTCCGTTCTGCCTGGTTTACGTGATGCATTCGTACTTGTAAGTAACTGGGTCGCCTGGAGCCTCTAAAGGTGCGTTGCCTGTCCTTTGCTATGCACGCACCCAGCGCCGTTGCCGAACAGATGCCGCATGCCGGTACACTAGCCATATGCATGACTCAGCCACAGTCCCGAAACCTTAAGACCCCTCTTTCATGCGGCAACAGGGCGCAAAGCGGCTGCTCCACAAGTCGCTTTCCGCCGCGGCTCCGGGAGCTAGCACTCGGCGACACCACAGGAGGCAGGGAGCAACGGGGGAGCAGCAGCCGCATGGGAGTGCCGGATCGCGACGGCAATCCGGCCCAGGCGAGGGCGAGGGCGGGGCTCCTGGCGGGGCTGACGACGGGGCAGCAGCAGCTGCACTGGGCGCATGGATGGAGCGCCCTGCGCCTCCCGTGCTCTACTTTGTGTCCACGGTAGGTCCGTTCTTGTTGCTCCGTCGGACCGGCTTGCCGCCGCATGCACGCAGGACTGCATGATGTAACCTAGACCAGCGTACAAGGGCTGTTTTTGCGTGTGACCCAAACAGGCATTGACATCGTCCGTGCCGTTGCACGCTGAAACCCCATCTTGACCTTTTGTCTGGTCTCAACTTCGCGCCGGGTAGCCCAGGGCTGCTGTCCCGGTCAATCTCAATGCCCTTCCCGGCGCGCTAAGAAACGTTACTCGAGTTAGAGAGGCATGTAAACCTCACCCTAACAGTTGCTCCCGCCGCTGCAGGCCCCTGCATCACGTCTCGCCGAGGTACCTGAACCAGCCGAACGTGACCCCAACCGCCTGCTGCGTTCGCTCCTCAAGCGCTGCCGCCCGCTGCCGACCCAGAACGCCACCTCGGCATCACAGCAGCAGCAGCAGCGCCAAGGGTCAGCGGCTACCCCACACGACCCCACGCTGCTGTGCTCGCTGCACCCACAACGGCTGCTGCTCGCTGTGGGGCCGCTGTGTCTTAACCCCGACCAGGTGCACGGAACGGTCCTGCACGCGCTGCTGCAGGGCGCTGATACACAGCCCACACAGTATGCCATGACGGACAGCCAGCAGCAGGGTCAACTACAGGCCCTGTTCGGGGGCCAAGGGCCTGAGTCTGGAGTCATGGACTATGAGGCGGACCTACTGGGCCCTGCCTTCGGAGCAGCACTCGGACTTGGTGGGGGTGCTGGTTGCGGTGTGGGTTACGGGTTGGTGAGCGACGACAGAAAGCATGGGCCAGTAGCTGCGGGGACGGTGGACGGCCCCGCCCGCAACGCGCTGCAGTGGATACGGCAGGAGGCTGTTGCATCGGCGGCACGGCGGCAGCGGTGGCAGCCGACAGAGGGTGGAGGACCGGCGGCAGCGGCGGCGGCGACGCCAGGGCAGCTAACGGCTGCTTGGCGATCGGCGGAGCCCGCCGTTTGCTCAGCAGTAACGGCGGCGGCGTACCATGCCGCTAGCCAACCCCTGGAGTCCCTACCGCCGGGCCTGGCGACGGCGGCGGGCGCTCGAGCCGCCGCCGCTGCTACCGCCGCCGGCTCTAGGGACCGTCGGCATGGCCACGCTCCGCCGTCAACCGCTCCGGAAGCGGCTGAGGCGGAAGGGCGGGTGGGGGCAGCTGCTGGCGTTACGTCGGCGGCGCAGTGGCTGGCGGCGGGGTGTGGACTGGCGGGGCGCATGGCGGCGGAGCTCGCGGCGGCGGCGGCGGAGGCGGCGCTGAAGGAGTACCAGACACGTGCGCCGCCGTTGTACCCGCCGCGCGTGCACCGGGCCGCGGTGGCGGCGGCGGCGGCGGCCTTCGCGGCGGCGGCGCCGCTGGGGCCGGCGGCGGCGGCGGCGGAGGCGAAGCTGCGGGCGGAGTGCCAGGAGGCGTGGCGGGCGGGGCGGCGGCAGTGCGCCGCGCTGAGTCTAACAGGGAGGCCGTGTGGCAGGGCGGTGCATGTAAGTGCGTCATGTCGGCGGTGAATGGAGGGGCGACGAAGTAAAGCAATGTGGGAAAGGCAAAGAGCGTGACCTGGCGGACCTTGTGCACGCACGTGCTGATGTCATCAGGCGCAATCTAAGCACTGAGCTTACTGGGAGACCCTTCCGCCAACCCCCATCTCAGTACAGATCCGTATTGCACGTCGGTTACAGTACTGTGTGCTACTCCTTTCCCCCCAGGGCCCCGACGAGCCGCACCAGGGTCCCTCCTGCTGGCCCTTGGCCACAACCACTGGCGCACGCCGCGTGCTGCTGCACGACCCCTTCGACCTGCAGGTGGGCATGTGTCTTAGCAGCTGTGTATTAGCTGCATACCGTACCCTGTGTACCACCTCAGTAATCGCGTGCTAGCTGCACGATTCCCGTCGTCCTGTGGGAGCGCATGTGCTTATGTGTTAGCACATAGCAGCAACTGCAGCATAACAACCCGGCTGCCGCGTGCGACGGCACGAGCCCTTTAACCTGCAGACTCTTGGGATGCTGAGAACAGTTATACGTGGGTTCAGTTGCATCTGCATCTGTGTACCACCTCAGTCGTCGCGTGCTAGCTGCACGACTCCCTTTGTCCTGTGGGAGCGCATGTGCCTTAACGGTTGTGTGTTAGCAGCAACTGCAGCACAACAACCCGGCTGCCGCGTGCGACGGCACGAGCCCTTTAACCTGCAGACTCTTGGGATGCTGAGAACAGTTATACGTGGGTTCAGTTGCATCTGCATCTGTGTACCACCTCAGTCGTCGCGTGCTAGCTGCACGACTCCCTTTGTCCTGTGGGAGCGCATGTGCCTTAACGGTTGTGTGTTAGCAGCAACTGCAGCACAACAACCCGGCTGCCGCGTGCGACGGCACGAGCCCTTTAACCTGCAGACTCTTGGGATGCTGAGAACAGTTATACGTGGGTTCAGTTGCATCTGCATGCGTGCCTGGACAGCTTGCACGCACTGTGCCGTTGCAAGTAGCATGCTTTCCACGGTAACGCTCAGCTAGGCTGGGTTGATTACCCAATGTGCAAGGGCTGCAGAGAGCTGCGCCAGTAGAAGTACCGTATTCTTGCGAACCCACACATTAAACCTATGTATACAGCCTACTTCACACCGACAGGCTTGCCGACGGTGTGTGTGGCGTGCCGCACATCAACCGATGCCAACGGCTTGCACTGGGCCAGGCTTGGCCATGATCGTGTAACCTGTTCCTCTGGCGGCCCTTCCTTGACCTTGACGCGCAGGCGGCAAACGCAGGCCCAGGGCTGGACGACGGCGTCACCGTCGGAGTGCCGTACACAGCGCCGCCGCCGCCGTCAGCCGCGGCCGCCGTCGCTGCAGCCAACCCACGGCGCATCCCTGCTGCTGTTGCTGCTGCTGCTCCTGCCGCCGACGCCTCCCAGCCGTCAGCAGGGGAGGGCCCCCAGCCGCAAGGCCAGGCGCTGCCGCCGCACACGCGGCAATTGTTGGTTGCGGTTGCGCAGGGCGCTGACGGCACCACGAGTAATGCCGTGCTTGGCCCATGGGTCACCGTCACGAGGCTGGGCCCCGCGGCGTCGTACGACGAGCGGCGGGGCCTGACGGGGCAGCCGGGTCTCGACGGCTGCCACCTGTACCCGCTGACGCTGCAGCTTGGCGGGGAGAAACTGTCAACTGGCGGCGGTGGCGGCGGCGGCGGCGGAGGGAGGCGGGGCGGCGGCGGCGGCGGAGGCGGTGAGAGAAATCAGGGCGGGCGGAAGGCCAATCGGACATTGGCCATCGCGGTCGCGGCGGCGGCGGCGGCGGTGGGCTCTGGGCCGGACTCGGACGGTGCGGCAGGGGAGGGTGTCGTTCTGGACGACCAGAGCTTCCCGTCGCTGGCGGAGGCGGTGGCGCAGTCGGGGCGGGCGGGGGCGGCGCCGCTGCCGCCGGTGGGGGCCGGCAGGAGGAAAGGCAAGGGGCAGCAGCAGCAGCAAAAGGAGGGGACGGGAGCGGGTGGGAACGAGGGGCAGGAGGGGGCTGGTGGCAGCGGCGGCGGGGGTGCGGGTGCGGTGGATGAACGAACAGCTCTGGCAGCTGCATGGCCAGTGCAGCTAGGGGCTGTGGGGGCTCCTGGTGGGACTGGTGGTGGGGTTGGCACGAGGGGTGCAGCAGGTGGATTGGCGGACGGTGGGGCTGGACCGGGGGCGGGGACGGGGGCGCAGCGGGGCAGGCGCGGGCGCGGGGGCGGCGGCGGGGCCGGCGGGGGCGTCGGAGCCGGAGCAGGTGACAAGGGCGGCAGTGGTAGCAACCCACAGGACGTTCGTAAGGTGAGCTGCACACTTCCCTTGTGTGTTGCAAGGCTGCGAGGGCGTAAGCGGCTATGTGTTGTGGGGCACATGTAAGGAAATGTACGGTGGGAAAGGTGTTCTTATCCTCCCACGTGCCCTGACGTGCCAATGTGAATGGGACCACCCATCCGCCATTGCACCCTTCCGGCTGACCTTCCATCGCCTGCCCGACAGGTTTACATCGCCTACGAATACGAGACCCTGGACGGCCGCCGCTTCATCCCCACGCCGCAGCAGCTGGGGGCAGCGGGAGCTGTCCCCGCCGCTGCCACCGCCGCCGCTGCGGCCGCAGGCGCAAGCAAAGCCACGGCCGCCACAGCCTCCGCCTCCGCTAATACACCTGCTCAGCAGCAGCAGCAGCAGCAGCAGGGCAAGCAGCGCACTTCCCAGAACCGCCCGCCCAGACCCACGGACATGACGCCCGGCGCGCAGCAGTCGCAAACATCGGCAAGCACCGCTGGTGGCGGTAGCGGTGGCAACACCGCCGCCAGCTTCCTCCTGCAGCACGACGTGCCACTGTTCCTTCCAGCGCCATCAGCGGCGGCGGCGGCGGCGGCCCGCGATGTCGCCAACGATAATGGCGACGTGCCGCCGGGCCGCGACGCGGCGCCAACGTGGGACCCGACGCCCCGGCGGCCGCCGTCGCTGGCGGCTCTGCGGCGGCTGTTTGTGGTGACACCGCCGTCGGCGTCGGGCGAGCCGCTGCTGGCGGCGCGGCCAACCGTGCAGTTCCGCCTGGGGCCGACGGCGGCGGCGGCGCCGGTGGCGGCGTTGCCCGAGGACGCGCTGGAGGCCTTGGTTTCGGAGCACCATGAGCAACAGCGGCGCCGGCAGGACGCCGAGCCAGGGCAGAGCAGTTCCGTGGAGGAAGGGGAGGGTGCCGGGGGCGGCGGCGCCGGCAACGGCGGAGGTGCTGCTGCATCAGAGGCGTCGGCGTGGCGGCGGCGGGAGCCTCCTGCACGGCTTGTTCAGTGCTCCTTGGCGCGGCCTGTGCCGCTGCCGCCAGACAGTCTGGTGGTGGTGTCGCTGCCGTGGGTGTACGGCCTGCCTTCTGCGTGGGTGGGCCTGGAAGAGGGAGCGGGGAGTGGGGCTGGGGGCGGTGGGGGGGGCCAGGTGGAGGACGGAGGGGAGGTGGGAGAGGGCGGCGGTGTGGAAGCGGAGGAGGGAGAGGGGCAGGGGGAGGCGGAGGGCCAGGGTGGTGCAAAGGCGGGGGAGAAGGGGGCGGCTGGAGGCGGAGGGGACCAAGGGCGGCTGCGTGCGCAGGTTCCGTTGGGGTCGTTGCTGGTACCGTTAGTGCCGTTGGACGAGCGGATGCCGTACGACGCGAAGCTGCTGGCGGGCTCGGCGTTGTTTCCGCTGCCGCCAGCTGCGGCCCAGGGGTGAGGCGAACGCTTCTTGTCGGCATGCGGGGCATGGGAGGTCTCCCTTGGTGCGGGGGTGGTATGTTGACGTGGCGGAGTGTCAGCAGTTGGTGCGCAATGTAGGAATGGCAGCGGTATTGTACCGGTACCTTTGGGCTGTGCGCTGGCAGCCTGTAAGGCGTGAGCGGGACGGTGGGGCCTGGGGGAGGGCGAAGGGCGGTGCGTGCGGTACGGGGTGTCAGTACCGGTACGCTGCCAGGTATGTGACCGAGGACGACTTTAGATTGATCGGGGCAGATCGGGGTCGGCAAATACGCACGGTACTGCATACCTTGAAACTGTCGCGTTGTGGGGTGGGGAGGGGTGCGAGAGTGGAGGTAGTACGGCACACTGGAGCTCGGTCGGCAGCACAGCCATGCAGACCCTTACTTTGCTGTGGCCAGAAGCTGTCACTGCTAAGCAGCATGTACAGGTACAGTGCTTTTGTTTTCAGGTTTGCGCACTTGACATCGAGGCCGAGCACTGTGCTGTTAGGGTCGGCGTGGCCTGCTGGGCCACAAACCATGGGGATGTAACAGCTGCTCGACAATGCGAAGTTGATGGTCCAACCGCCAGCACGCATGCCGGGGCAAACGAGGCATATCAACAGATAGAAGCCAATAACTTGAGAGCCTGTTGCTATGCACAAAAGCCCTAACGACCCGAAAAGCGAAGGAGTACCCAACCACCACATAACATTCCCTCTGAGGCGCACGTGTGCGTTCAGATCAATTCACGGCTACGTTGTTGAGCAGTATTGTACTACTTGGCTCCAGTAGGCACTTCCTAGGACTGCAGGCATCTATCTAGACTTCAATCAGTTGCGGAGTGAGGTCGGAAATTCATCCAGGACCCCTGAACTTTAGCTGTAAAACTGATCAGTTGTCGAATTCAACAGCACCGGAAAGGGACATGAACCGCACCTCTCGCCGGCCTGGCCAAGGTCATGTGCAACACCACAGCCATCGCTGCGGTCTTCATTCCCCGCTGCCCAAGCGACAAGCACGTTGCAGCACGATGCTTGCAACAAAGCATCTAACCACCAGCTCACCCGCCGTTGCATCGCCACAAGCGAAGTGCTTCGGGCCGACGTCCCACGGGCGACGGCCTGCTGCCGCAACAGCCCGAGCGGTCGTTGACCAGTCAACGGCAGCTGCCGGCAGCTCAGCCCCTGCAGCGGTGGAGGTGGATGCTCTTATTGTGGGTGCCGGTCCTGCGGGCCTCAGCGCGGCCCTGCTGCTGGCCAAGAGGGAAGGCTGGAAGCGCGTCGTAGTGCTGGAGCGCAGGCCCTCACTGGGTGGGTAGGACTGGGCGGTTGGGTTAGCTGTTGCCGTACAACCCAGGTCATTGCCTTCACGGGTCTTACGGTCTGGACTTGCTTTTCAGGGCGCTGTTCACTGCTACTGCGTCCTGGTGTCAATGGTTCCCCTGTTTGTCCATCTGGCCACCAGTACCTCCCGTGCAACATCCAGTTGGGCTCCTGCCCCCGTCCTTGCTCGCATGCCTGCCTCGTGTGTCCCCTTGCAACGGCCGGGAAAGCCAACCCAATCGCCCCACGGTCCTGCGTAGCCAAACCCCCAAGACGTAGTCATGCTTGAGGCTGAGTCGTGACTGTCCGTGACCCGGTGTGCCTGGATTGCTTTTCCCATCCTGCTCCCCAGCGACCGAGGAGGCGGAGAAGAGCTACGTGTACATGATCGACCACCGGGGGAGGGAGGTGACGGACGCTGCAGGGGTGACCCAGGCGGTGTTGGATGCAGGGATGTCTCCCAAGGTCGTCGACCTGGTCACGGTAAGGCCTGGTCGTAAGCGTGGGGTCCAGGGCTGGCGTGGGCGGGGGGTGGTAGGGTATGGGGAGCTAGGGTTTGGGGTTGGTGCGGGAGTGAGGCACTGGTGAGAACGGAGGTGTCTCAACTGACCAGGGCGTTGGGTGGAAGGGAAGGACGTGGGAAGCGGATGTATCGATGAGGTGCTGTGTGAGGGTGTGACAGTGTTGCCGGTGCGACAGAGGGTAAGCTGGGTGCTGGCATGCGAGGGTGGGCATGAGATTTGGCGCCCTGCTATGTAAGGGGTGACGCTTGGCGCATTGGGCATGCGCCGAAAGACCAGCGACAGGCCGGGGCTACGACTTTGGGGGCGCTATATTACGAGTGTCATGAGGGACTGTGTACAGTGGGAAATCCTGAGGACGATAGGCGGAGTTGGCGGGTGTGCGTTTGTGAGAGTCACAAGGTAAGGCACGGGAAGGTGTGCGAAGCGTACGGCACGTACTGCGTGTATGGTAGCGGTTGCACCCGCGGGATCCTAACCCACGTGCTTCTTGCGTGAGGCGCTGTGTGGTGGTGGAAGGCAGGCGGCTGTGGCGCTCCTGCTGGCCGTTACATATAGCCCCCGCCCTTGGACAACCTTTCCCCTCCTCAACTTGACAACACAGGTTCACTGCGCATACTGCACGCCCCTTATCCCACCAGGTGGAGCCAGACGGCTCGTCCAAGGAGCGACGCATCTCCATCAAGGTACGTGGGGGCAGATAATGAGGACCAAAGCGACCGACACGGACAACTGCAGCGCCTGTGAACTTAACAGTGCAGGAGTGACAGCGATGTGCACTGTACGTCGCGTGTCTTAAGGCCGCTTGAGGCATTGCCTCCGAGGTTGGCGAAGGTTGGGGTTTGCATGGGGCGGGGAAGCGTGCCTACCCCTTGACGAAGAGACTAAAGCCCACCCATTCTGGGCGGAACCCGGAAGCCCGTGTGCACACCAAAGGTCTGAGGTGCTCGTGCTGTTGCTTGCCTCCATGTCCCTCGTTGCTAACCCACCCCCTCGTTACTAGCAGTTGATTCCTCCTAACTCCTCAGAGAGACGGCGGCGACGCGGCGTTCAACGTGTGGCTGCCCCGCCGCGCGTTCCTCTCCGCGCTGCACTCGGGCCTGGTCCCGGCAGAGGTGGCGGGCCGGGTGCGGCTGCTGCACAGCACGGAGGTTACTTCTATCACGCTACCCTCACCAGGTGCGTAAACCTACGCAATCTCAACATATAGAATAATCCGAGCACACCGCCCGCCTCATGCCTGCGTTTGCTTGTCGTTGCAGCCGTGGTGTGTTTGCTTGTCGTTGCAGCCCTGGCATTGGCGAAGCAGCCTTCCGCGGGCATCCCCGTCAACCCTTAGTAACTGCATTCAGCCCCGGGCCGCAGGCACGCGGGAACAGGATGTGCAGCAGGCCTGAGCACAAGACACGTCGGCCACGGGCACCAGAAGCTGCAGATGGAAATGTACCCTCCTGGGCCGCTGGGCCGACCGTGCCAGAGGCCGCCGCTCCACTCGCGTTGCCCGGGTGCTCACTCTTTCCCATACATTCTCGTGGACAAGACGCGGAGCTGTCGGCTTACCGAAGCATTTGGTGTTGAGACTTCCGCCATACACACTCAGCACCTCCTTGCTTCGCACTTGTGCGCATGTTACCATGGCAGCTGCACCGCCACAAACACTGCACCTGCTGCCCTGCGCCTTACAGGCACGGGGGCAGGGGCAGGCGCGACGCCGCATGGTCGCATTCTGGTGCATGCCACGGACTATGATGATGACAGCGGCGAGATGATGGCCTTTGCGCCGCGGCTGCTGGTGGGGGCGGACGGCATCAACAGCGTGGTGGGTGTGGGTTAAGCGGTGTGGGTTAGCTGCAGTGTACTTTCGGGACGCAGGATGGCTCCATGGCCGCCGCTGCTGGTGGGGGTGGAAGGTACCAACAGAGCGGTGGTTGTTGCTGTGAATTGTGTGTACACGGACCATGAGAATCGATATCAGCAGGGTCGTTGTCGACAACTTGGCGAGCAGCTCTTGGCGACGGCGGATTGCCGAGGTACCCTGACTCGTGCCCTGCCTTCCATGGGAGTCTTGCGCCCAAGCTCCGCGCACATACGTTCTTTCATCTCATTTACTGTTATAGCATAATGTTATAAAAAAAGAGCTGTGCGTAAAGGGCTGTACCTCGCCGTGTATGTTATCTGCAGGTGCGCAAGTCCCTAGAGGCGTGGGCCCCCTCCGCCGGCCGGCCGCCCTCCGACTTCCAACCGGTGGTGCTGCAGTCGCCATCGACTGGGCTGCGATTCAAGGTGGGCTGTGTGTGCTTACGAGAATTATGTATATCTTTACACTAATCTACACCGTGGCCACAACTGCCATGAACCAGGTACTTCTGGTACATGTTGCAGTACGGCATTCAAGGATCGTCCGCGTGGCGGACGCATGTGAAGGGATGCTGCGGTTTGGCGGCAGGCGGCGACACTAGACAAGCAGACACCACGCCGCACGTGCTCCTATTAATACAGAGTGGTACTTGCAAAAAAAGGACGAAGATTGCAGGCCGTACTTGCATCCTTGCGGACTACCCAAGCTGAGGATATGCTCTTCCTCTCACCGTTCTCCGTCCTTTACCCCTTACATCGCGATCAGCGCAGCAGCCTTGTTCGGCCCTCTTCGAACGGCTTCCCTTCTCGACGGAAACGGACACGAACACTTGTCGTGCACGGGTGCCGTACAGGTGCTGCACATTCCGCCGAATGCGCCGTACTACAAGGCTGGCGGGGCGGCGGGCCAGCGGCAGGAGGCGGGGCGCATCGATAACGCGCGGTTCGGAGCGGTGAGCGTGTGGCGCCGACACGTGGGTCGCCCGTGTGTGGTTTCAAGCGGTTTACAGGTGGACGGCTGACACATACGCCACAACCCCTCTGCATCCCTCCCTTGAAGTGTACGGCGTATGGTGCAACCTACACACCCGGCAACAGATAGTCGCGCCCGTGCCCCGCTGCTCAATTACGCCATGTCCATAGCCCCGTCGACCTGTAGGCATCTCCTGCCTTCTTGTACCCTGCCGCGAAACCCCCGCATGACTGGAGCTATGGCTTCTGCAGGACGCCGCCGCGCCCCACATGTAGACACACACAGGCGCCTGCTATCCGCTACACATATGCCTGCCTTTGTGCGCAGGTGGTGGGCGTGCGCGCCCCGCCCCTCCGCTCCATGCGCCTGGGGCTGCTGCCGCTGCGTGACCCCCACGCGCCCCGCTCCATCAACATCATCAAGCAGCCCGGCCACGAGGTGTGGAGCAAGACCACGGGGCCGGAGCTGAGGGACTTCCTGCAGGTGGGGAGACTGGCGTACGACAGCTATGGGTGGGGGCGTACGACAGCTATGGGTGGGGGCGTACGACAGCTTTGGGTGGGGGTGTACGACAGCTATGGGTGAGATGGCCTGCGCGCCGGGACGAGGGAGTCACCCCGAATGACACTCAATATACAATGTTGTGGGGCCACCGCTGGACCGCATAACGGCATGCCGCCTCACCTACAGATCAATCCTTCCCCCTTCCTTTCTCCCCGTGTTCCTGGGAATCTCTCGCCTAGCTGGATATGCCATCCCCGCTTACTGACTGACAGACCGCGCCAGCTCATCCAAGCAACCAGAGTGTGCTTTCTCCCCCGTATCCCTCTTCCCCCAGGATGCCAGGAATCCTTTCACCAGATGGACGTCTCCTTCCTCCCACCGACTGACAGATAACGCCAATTGCTATTAATGCTGTTGATGCTATCAACGCTAAGCGACTCCTCCCCATTTTGTGCTCCTCAGGAGTCCTTCCCCCAGCTGGAGATTTCCTCGCTGCTCAGTGACACGCAGCTGGACGCAGCGGCTGCAAGCCGCGGCGGCGTCTTCCCCCCGCCGCAGTACCTGCGCCACTTCACCGCCGTAGTGCCCTCCACCGCCGCCGCCCCAACCGCCGCCAGCGGCGTGGTGCTGGTGGGCGATGCCGTACACTGCTTCCCTCCCGACCTGGGACAGGGCGTCAACAGCTCGCTGGCGGACGTGGCGGAGCTGGCCAAGGTACGGCAAGGGGAGGCTGTCGTACAGCTGTGGTGCAGACGCCGTACAGGCTGACGAGACTCGGCCGCGTAGACGTGGAGCGTGGACTTTGAGCAGTGTGTTGTAGTGCATGGACGCACGAAGCGCAGTGCGCCCGCCTATCTGGCGGAGTCTGTCAACATCCTTAGTACCTTGCCTGCACCCCTTATCCGCACCCGCTCCCATACACGGTTGTACCTTGCCTGCACCCCCGGTCCACACCCGCTCCCACTCCCACGCCCATTCCCGTTCCCACACGCGCGCCCTGAACCCCTGCCCTGCACAGTGCCTGGACGAGTCCAAGGGAGACCTCTCTGTGGCGCTGCCCACCTTCGAGGCCCGGCGGGCGCCCGAGGCCAAGGCCCTGGCCGAGCTCATGACCTTCTCCTACCCGTGGCAGGTGAGCGCTGCAGACGCAACAAATTGTACTTTGGCCATTCTAGAACTTAGAACAAAAAGAACAGGGTTTTGAACAACAGCTTCCTTACCGCACGTCCACAGTGATGATAAGATGTGTGTTGCTCGAGTCTGGCCCCTGCCCACTACCGGTACTCCCAAACTAGTTTGTTTGAACAGCCAGAAAGCCACTGTCAGCTGCAACGGGACCTCCCTAGCTCTTTGCCGTACATCATAACTCGACGTACCCCATGCCCTGTCCGGACCCTCCGTACACAGTACGGCCAGGACACCACGGCCAAGGCGCTGTGGGGCGTCAACGTGGCGCTGAGGGCGCTGCTGAGCCGCATCGCGCCGTGGGTGTTCAGCCCGCACTCGTTCCTGATGGTGCAGCAGCCGGGGATGTCCTACCAGCAGGTGAGCGCGTATGTAGAAACGTTGTGTGTCGACGGCCTATGCTGTGGTGTGGGCGTTCAGCCCGCACTCGTTCCTGATGGTGCAGCAGCCGGGGATGTCCTACCAGCAGGTGAGCGCGT
>VFQN01002087.1_pt1 | contig 31842 bp, 49 predicted proteins | sample 3512371 | NCBI WGS metagenome assembly VFQN01 (sample SAMN10412370, study PRJNA504923) | tailings metagenome | isolation source: Replicate 2 from Balatoc abandoned mine | place: Philippines: Itogon, Benguet | collected 2017-08-28 | reverse complement strand
GGCCGCGGATAGGCGGCGGGGGCAGGGGGGCCCGGCGGAGGGGCCAGGGGGGGGGGGGGAGGGGGGGGCGGGGGGGGGGGGGGGGGGGGGGGGGGGGGCGGGGCGGGGCGGGGCGGGGCGGGGCGGGGCGGGGAGGGGAGGGGAGGGGAGGGGAGGGGAAGGGTGAGTGATCGCAGTGAGGCAGATGCGGGTGAGTGGGATGCAAGCAGAGATGGCGGCACAAAGGGAACCAACGGTGATGTGTCGGTGGAATGGGTGCAGCGTTCCCGCACCAGCAGCCAAGCCCCTTCCTTTCTGCTCCATCGCATCGGCTGGCTTGTCGTGTCCCGTCGACAGCAGGTTGGCGTATCTCGCCGTGCCCTTCCCATCCCGCCGGCGTGCTCCACTCCACTCCAGAGCGGACTCAACCCCTCCCTCCCGCACTATTTCGACCCCTCTCCCCAGGTGCACTTCCTGGCGGACCAGTTCCGCGTGGGCGACCCCCGGTTCGATTCCGACTTTAAGCTGCACATGCGCGCCACGCTCCGGAACCGCCCCGTGCCCACGCTACGGCCTTTCAGGTGCGTGGAGGGGAGAAGGCGCAGGAGGAGGAGGGTGTGGGGCAGGCCCGAGGAAAGGCATGGGCGGGTCTAGCGCGGGGCTGTGCGCGCAGAGGTCTAGAGACTGCAGCTGTGTGCAAGGGGTTGCGTGGAGCATGGCGACAGGTCAGACCAGGAAGAACGCGTAAGGAAGGACGTAAGGCAACCTGTGTCCTGTACGGCACCCCTGCTGTAATTGCAGGACAATGTCGAAGATATGGCGAGGCCGCAGAGGGCGGGATGGGGCGCAGGACGAGCCTGGCTCCAGTACCCCGGCAGTGGAGTACGGCAGCAGTGACAGCAGTAGCAGCGGTACTGTGCCGTACGCGCCGTCGGGCGACCGGGCCGGGGCTGCCACCGCAGCTGCTACAGGGGCTTCAGCAGCGCTGGGCACCAAGCGGACAGATGGTGGCCGCGGCAGCAGTACGGTTGTGGAGTCTTCGTACGGCACGTACAGCAGCGAGGAGGAGGATGACGGAAAAGAGGAGGAGTACGGCAACGGTACGATTACGGTTGAGGCGGAGCCGGGGCGGAGCGCGATGGGCGCAAGCGGAGCCCCAGGCGTGCATGGGCCTGGTGCACCGGGCAGCGCTTATACACGTGCGACAGCAAGCCACGCTGTGGAGGGATCGGTGGCCGGTGTGCAGCCAGGGGCCGTTCCGGGCAACCAGGGATTGAGGCAACAGCAGCGGGGGCAGCAGGGGGCGGCGGGGCCGCGGCAGCGGGGCGCCTCGACGGCCCCCGAGGCGGGCCGGGGGCAGCTGCCCGAGCTGCCGCCCCACGTCACCATGGTATCACAGGAGGAGGGAGGCAGGGAGCAGCGGGCCCACGTGCCTAGCAGCAGCAGCAGCAGCGGCAGCAGCAGCAGCAGCGGGGGCAGCGGCAATGGCGTAGCTGAAGACGATATCAACGGTGCTAGCAGCAGGCGGGGCTTCTGGAGGTGGCGGCCGTGGGGGAGAGGGAGCAAGGGGGAAGGGGCGCAGGATGAGCGGGCTGGAGGGCCGGCCGGCATTGAGACATATGCAGGGGCAGGCTCGGAGCCAGGAGCTGAGGCTTCCGGCCAGGCAGAGGCATGGACAAACGGCGCTTCCCCTCACTCTCAGCAGCAGCAGCAGCAGCAGCAGCAGCCGTCCACAGCTGGGCGTTCGGGGCCGACAGCACCTCATTCGGAGCGGCATCCGGCATCCGTCATGCTTCAGCGAACAGGGGCGCACGGGGTAGGCGCGGAAGGGGAGGTTCAGGGGCCGGGGCAGGGGGTACAGGCGGGGCTGGGAGCAGCGGGGCCGGACGGGAGGGCTTTGGGTCCCGGCGTGGTGGGCGCGGCGCAGTGGGGCCACCCGCACGGGGCGGTGCTGCACATCACGCAAGCTGTGTACTCACACGGCAGTGAAGAGCAGCTCCAGCAGCAGGAGCCGCCAGCACAGAGTGTCAGTGGGAGTGTGGGGCACGGGGAAGGGCCGCGATCAGGGGCCTGCGGGGAGCAGGAGCACCCGGCCCGTGCGTCACCACCCCTGGGGGAAGACGGTGTAGTCGGGGGTCTAGCAGGTGCGGACGGCGGTGGGGGGCTAGCCTTGGCACCTGGAGCGGTTGTGGACGCGGGAACCGCGGGGATCCCAGCACAACAAGCCCACCCTGCTTCACCTGCCTGTGATGGGCCGCAGCAGCAGCAGCAGCAGCAGCAGCAGCAGCAGCAGCAGCAGCAGCAGCAGCAGGACGAGCATCCCGCTCCACACGCCGGCCCGTTGCCGCAGCAGGCCTCTCCCCAGCAGCCACCAATTTCCGTGCACGCGCCCCATGCTGCTGCCCCTGCTCCGCCCCACACGGGGCCCCAAGCCGCGGTGTCAGAGCTGGGCGCCCCGTCCTCCCCGCCGCCGCCCACCGCAGCCCTCGTGTCCCAGCACACTACCGAGTCCCCGGCAACTGGCGACCCCTCTGGAGGGACCACCGATGACGGCGGAGAGCCAACCTCGCTGCTGGTAGGCACACCACATGCTGGCGTTCGACGCAGCCGTCATGTTTCTCATGTAGCACCGGACCTCTGAAGTTGTCCAGCGCTATTTTCACGGCTACTGAAGTGCCACAACTGCACCTGCACTCGCATAAGCCGCGCACAACTTGGCAATGTGCGCTCGGCCGATGATGGATAAGGAGCTAAGTTCGAATGTCCACCCATCTCGTTACCCTATGTACAGCATTGCCGTAAGTGCACTGCATCCTGCCCTGTGCCTCTTCTGCCCGCGTGCGCAGGTGGGCAGTGTGGACGTTGCTGTGACGGTGACTGTGCCCCCCGCGCTGGCGGTGGTGCCGCGGCCGCTGCTGGGCATGACCGGCAGCCTCATCGCGCGCTACGCCATCAGCAGCCTGCTGCCCTCATTCCTGGACCTGCTGGCAACGGACTACGGCAGGTGGGGCGTTGGGTGGCCGAAAGATGAGCCACAGTAGGTTCCGGAATCCTTTGTTCGGTTGTACAAGTATGTGGTGCTTCTCAAGGGAGCCTGCCAGTTTGTTTGAAGCTTGTGGGTACAGACGTGTGCCATGGCACGGAAGCGGCCGTTAGGGCTCAGCGAGGAGCGTTTGGGGCAGACCTTTGGCTGGGCGTTCAAGCTCAGCTCGTGTATGCAGGTGCCAGAAGTCTCACGCATCCTAACACTGAGGTGCCAGACCGCTGGCATGACGTGAACACTGCCCATTACCATACCGTACCGCCACTGCCCTGTGGCACGTGTCCACAGGTGGTCCTCCGGCCAGTCGGTGTCGGCGCGCGCCGCCCCTGCGGGCGACCTGGCGGCCACTGCGGCGGCCAACGCCGCCAGCATGGGCGCCGGGCCCGGGGGCGCTGGTCTGGGGGGCAGCAGTACGGCAACGGCCACGGAGGCAACACCCAAGGCGGCAGCGACGCCCGCTGGTGCGGGGCAGGGGGCGGCGCCGGCGGCGGCGGCCGGTGGTGTTGCTGTTGGCGGCGTGGAGGGTGTGCGTGAGGCAGCTGGGCACATGGGTGGGGCAGCGGGTGGGAGAGGCGGCGGAGGTGTGGCGGGGGATGCGCGGGGGGTGTCTGCCCCTCAGGCTGCGTCGCAGGAGGGGTGCGCAGGGCACGGGGGCGGGGGCAGCGCGGCAGGGGGTGAGGCGAGTGGGTCGGCACCGGTGCGGCTGGGCCAGGGCGAGGGGCAAGCAGGGCCTGGGCTGCAGGACCCTGGGCCAGGCAGGTAGGCGTGGGAGGGTTTACAAGTGCAGGAGGAGCGCTGAGGTGCTGCCTTTCAATGTGCTCTAGATACCTGAGTGTTTGTTCGCTGTATACGTAAGGGGTGCCGACGGGTCGGGCAGGGGGAAGTGGTGAGCGGGCATGCTCTTCATTTGACCATCTTGAGAGGTGGGAAGGCGAGGAGGGGCAGGTGAGAGCGCGGTGTACTGCCCGTGGAAAGGCCTGATGTCGAATGTGGCAGATGGGCTTAGCCAGGAGCGGCTGTTGCAGATCGAATGGTTCAGATGGAGTGCTGATTGGATGGCCGTGGTGTGCACATTGCATACGGAGCAGGACTGAGATGCGGAGGTGGATGTGGCTGAGCAAGGGTGCTGGGTTAAACGCACACGGTTGAGAGCGATGGGGGCACGTGGAGGGATTGGCCTGTCTCGGCAGGCCTGTGGGCTTTTTGACAAGCGCTTCTTATTTCCTTCATCCATAGCTGCATAGTGCACATGACGAGTGTGACGGGGGCATGCACATGACAAGTGTGTGAAGCAAGGGAGGGGTTTACGACTCGCTGGCTCTCCCCTGGTGTGAAGGGCTTCGCCATGTGGCCGCAGGGTGAGAGCGGGGTCCGCAGAGCTGCCGTTGCATTACCGCGTGGGATAGACGTCTGGAAGTGGCTTTTTGGTGCGAGCCCATGTGTCCAGGGGCTCCTCGTGTCAGGCCCAGGTATGACGTGCGTCGAGTTTTGTTTTTAGGTGTTTAGGTCTGCAGGGCCGTTCATGGGCGGTTGGGAAGTCGTTTGTCCCATACTTGCATCGCGTTCCGGACTGCGGGGTGTTCTTTGTAGTAAGCAGGGGAGTAAAGGTTTCAGGGCGACACGTCTGGCTTGAGGCTGGTGGCCGGGTTAGTGCATGGCATGGCATGTCCTTGCCGGCGCATCGTTATGCGGTACGACGCAATGCAGTCGCCAGGTGTAGGCACCCGGTGAATGGATTGTACCAGTGCAATACGCGCAAGGGTAATAACATTCACCCAATTGAGCATCCCGACCAGTCCCGACAGAGCTGGATACAACTAGGTTTCAGGCCCTACACCCTAGGAAGTTCGTGCAGGTTGGTGTGGCCTGACGGTCGTGATCACGGAAACCGGCCCAAAGGTACCGTTATGGGCCGTAAACCCGTAATGCCACCTGTCGATGCCAGATGCCGCAAGATGTGTCCCAGGCCAACATTCCAGCCAGGGACCGTGATAGGGCATGTAATCGTAGCAGGTGTGCACGGATGGGCGAGACGCGCAGGAGGGGGACGAGGGGACACGATGTGTTGCGCTTGCACAAATTTCATTGCAGCTGTAAGCTGGAGGAGGTGCTTACATACCATACTGGCATCCAATCTGCGCATATGAGCTTGCAAGCCCCTGCATTGCCCTACCATCCTCCAATTCGTGTTGATCAACGTGCTGCGGTTGGCTGCTGTAGGGGACTCCCTTGCTCACAACACTCAGACAGGTTGGGGAGCCTCCTTGTGCGCCACACTTGGTTGCATCAGTACTTGACTTCGTACTTTTACATAAATGAGCAAGCAAGGCGCTGAATCGGGCTGCATGGCTCTTCGCGCCCATTCTTATGTCGTTGTCGTGATTTTGAAGGCATACTCCTGTCCATAGCCTGGTATAGACTTAACTATTGTTCACTGTTTCCAATATCCGTAGATTACTTCTCACTTGTGACCACTACCGCTGTCGCGCCAACGTAGGGGTTTGGCCTTCAGCTTTGCCTTTACCTTGCCGTTACAAGGAAAGGAAGCCTTGTCACGCTAACAACCTCGTATTAAACAATTAGAGATAATTACGTTGCGAGGAACGAGGGCGATTTGTGAGGGGGCGTCTGTCTCAGCTGGGCATCGCAGCTCGCTGCCCCGCGCGGTACCACAATGACCGACGTCCACAGTAAACGCCCCGCCGGAGGAGCGCAAAACGGGGGATGGAACGACGGACCTGCGGCTAAGCGCCAGGTGCGTGTCCGAAGGGGTGTTAGTATGCAGGAGCGCACCACGACCCGGAGGCTCGGGCACAGGCGTCCTGCAGCACTCATTGGTGCCGTGACCACAGACGACCGAAGCGTCTCCTGGCCCAAGGAATGCGCTGTCTGCGTAGGTATATATGCCAGCACTCACCAAGACGGGGCATGAGTTCTCGTGTTAGTCGCAAGCTGCCTCCCCTGCCCTCTTGTCCGCCGCCGCACCGCTTCACCACGCCCTGCGCTACACCCTGCACACCTTCCCGCACCTTCCAGGCCGGCGCGCCGCACCCTCCCACGCCCGACGAGCTGGACGACATGGATTTCATTGAGGACGACCCCTTTGCGGCCCCCGAGCCCGCTGAGGACGTGGAGCTGGGGGAAGCTGGCCGCAACTGGGTGCGGCCGCCCTTGGAGGAGTTTGACCCGCAGACCACGCCGCTGGGTGAGCCCGCAAGCACTTTGGGGCACAGCTAGACGGGAAGACGTGACCTTGTTGTGCGGGTCTTGGTGGAGTCCTTGACTCGCTCGCTCGCTTTGTGTGCGCGTGCGGTGAGGTAGAGGGAGGGAGGGAGGGAGGGAGGGAAAGGGGACTCTTACAGCGCGACGGCGTTGTTGCAGGATTCCGGGTTGGGTTCAGGCTAGGGCAGGGGCCCTGGTGGGGGCGAGACGAGGGATGTCCCCACAGCATGGGGAGCCAACGTGGGTCTGGGAAAGCTGGAGGCGTGCTTGTGGCAGCATTGGTGACATGCGAGGACGCATCCAGGCATCCTTGTGGCGGCTACGCCTCAAGGCATGTGGTTGTGCAGTCCTGCCAGGAAGCGAACGTGAGGCGCTGCCGACCGAGTTGCAAGCACGCCGGGGGGACTGCCTTCAGAGCGGCGTTGGCGTGGCAAGCGTCCCTCCCGTTGCTCGCCCCTCTTCCGTCATGGCTCTCGTTAGACCGCTTGCCTGATCGCCTCCACCATTCCCATAGCGCCTCATCACCAGTTCACCATAGCGTTCCTGGGACCTGTGACTCGGTGCCCCTTCGAGGCTAGGGGCCTCTGTCTGGATTGCCAGCCTCGACACTTTTCTCCTTCCCCCCTGTCGATTCCCTTAATACACAGTGTTCCAGCAGCTGGAGGTGGACTACTATTTGGGGCCGCCCACGCCGGAGCTGGACTTGGGGAAGGAGGGCGTCAACCAGGTGCGAGCTGCGGGGCGGTTGGTGGTCGGTGGTGCCGCGCGGGGAGCGTGGAAACATTAAGCCACCCACGCTGCCATGGGCGGCAGGCAGCTGCATGCCCCCGCGCCCCTTCTCCCCGTTCGCACGTTGCAGCCCTCCGCACGCATGCGCACGAGGGGTGAACGGCGTCTAGGTTGGTAACGATGGCGAGGACCAGCAGTTTGGTAACGATGGCGAGGACCAACGTGTCGGTCACCGTGCGCACGCGCAACCCCTCCCCCCCCCCCACCGGCCCCCCGGCAGGTGCCCATCATCCGCATGTACGGTGTCAACGCGGCGGGCAACAGCTGCTGCGCCTACGTGCACGGCTTCGAGCCCTACTTCTACATAGAGCGCCGCGCGCACTGGAGCAACGACCACCTGCAGGCGCTGGGGGACGCGCTCAATGTAGGACGGGGTGCGTGTGTTTTCATACAGTGTCACACAGACCGTACCACAGTACGCAACTACATTTGCATGCGCGTGCACGTGGGGGAGGCAGCGTTAGGCAGGCCCGGGAGGAGGTCTGAGCCACTTGAAGATGCGGTGAGCACGGGCAGGGGAGAAGCCCGGCAGGTTGCTGCCCTTCATTTGTACTGAAGGAGTGTCAGCTGGACACCGGGGCACGAACTTAGGCTGCACTAGACCAGCATGTGCAGAGCCGACCGAGCGCAAGAGGCTTCGCGGTTCGTCCTGCGCTCACCCCTGTGCCCAACTCAACCGGTTGTGCAGAAAGCGCTGGCTGACAAGGCCAAGGGCGTGGGCGGCCCCGCAGTGACGCGCATGGAGCCGGCGGAGAAGTGCTCCGTGTGGAACTACCAGGTGCGGCCGGGCGTTGTGCGGGTGTCCGGCGTTTGTGGCACGGGTATGGATACCGGTTACGAGATGGCGCGCAACAGGGAAGGCCAGGTGCTGTGTGTGGAACTACGGCGTGGCGGCGGGTGTGTGCATGTGGGGTTGTGCTCGCAGCGTGCAGGACGTGGGGAAGCAACGGCATCCGGCCCTCGTCTAGCCTTCGGCCCTCGTCTAGCCTTGCTACGGGCAAAATGGGTCAGGTGGTCCGTGCGGATGAGCTGACTGGAGTTGTGACACGGGAGCGCAGAAGCTGCCCGCAGAGAGTAATGGCCCGTCAGGCGGTGGCTTCCCAGCCAGGGGCTTGGCAACATCGCTATCATGCGCGGCATGCGGTGCGTGGAGCCAAGCCCGTCCCTCCCTCGCGCTCACTACCCATCCCCATGGCGCCCTCCTCCCCTGCAGGGCCCCGGCACCTGCCGCACCTTCCTCAAGATCTTCGTGTCCGTGCCCAACATCGTCGCGCCCGCGCGCAGTAAGTCATAACCACATTACACAAATCAACCGGCACACCACCCTGAAGTGTACCCGCACCTGTTGCACGTGACAACAGCCACGCTAGCTCAGCGCACCATCACCTTAGAGCAGACAGCGCCGTCAGCATATCGTGATAACGAGAGCCGATACGGTAACACCTGTGCCTGACGTCCGTCCTTGCATGCTCCTAGCTTGCTTGCCTTATGCCCTGCTACGGCACTCAGACCCATCCCGGCCCGGCACCACCCCGCCCCCTTTCGTTAGTACTTTGTTCCCCCTTTCGTTTCAGGCCTGCTGGAGTCGGGGCTCAAGCTGTCCAACATCGGCGAGGAGGTGCGCTGCACCACCTACGAATCCAACGTGCTGTACACGCTGCGCTTCATGGTAGACTGCAAGGTGAGCGTGTGCATAGTGCACACTTTGTGTGTTAGCGTGTGTACCGGTGTGTTGTTGGTCTGGGGCTGGGGGAGGGGAGGATGGGCGACCGCTCCTTTGCACGCTGCGCTTCATGGTGGACTGCAAGGCGAGGGCGTGTTGGCGTGTTAGCGTGTTGTTGGTCCGAGTCAGGAACGGGGAAAATATGGGTGACCTCTCTCCACCCCCGCCATGTGGGCAAGCCTTGCGCTTCAATGCATCTGCAGTCCTGGCAAACAAAGGATAACACACGCAATAATTCGCTCCCCCTCCCTCCCTCCCGCCCCCGCCCCCACCAGGTGGTGGGCGGCAACTGGGTGGAGCTGCCCGCCGGCCACTACAAGCTGGAGAGCGCCCGCCCCGCCACGCACTGCCAGCTTGAGGCGCACATCCACTACAGCCACCTGGTGTCGCACCCGTCGGAAGGTGGGTGTGTACGGAGGAGGTGTACCTGATGGTGGGGACTGGGCAGCCACATTCACTCTACCAGTCGCGTGGTGATGCTCCTCGCAGCAGGTGCGTGATCGTCCGCGACGTTCTCCAGCTGCGTCACCGGATTCTTGCTACCCCACCTCGCCACGATACACACGTCCGCAAAGCGTCTACCTTCGGCAACTGATGTCCCCCCAGGCGAGTACTCCTCCGTGGCCCCGCTGCGCATCATGTCCATCGACATTGAGTGCTGCGGCCGCAAGGGCTGCTTCCCGGACGCCAAGCTGGACCCCGTCATCCAGGTGGGGGTGTAGTAGGGGGAGGAGGGGGTAAGAGTGAAGCAGGAAAGCACATTGCCAAGGCGCTGGGTGCACGGCGGACGCCAAGCAGGACCCGGTCGTGCAGGTGCGGTGTGTGTGAGCGCAAGCAGTGGGTAAGCATACTTGTTACGGTTGGATAGGTACAAATGGATGACGGCCCGCATGCGTCCTCGTAAGTGAAAAGGAGTTCTGGATAGGATCAGTTCCGTTGAGGATACATCATCCAGGGCGCTACCTAGGCCACGTGGGGGCGTAGGGCGGGGCAGGACTGGGCGCGTGCAGGCAACCTGTCTTCCTCCGCCTCACCCCATCCGCCCCCCTGTGGCTGTGGTGTTGAACGCGTGCCCCCTCCGACTGGCCCCCGCCCCGCCCCGCCCCGCCCCGCCCCAGATCGCCAGCATGGTGAGCGTGCAGGGCCGCAGCGCGGGCCCCGTGGTCAAGAACATCATGACGCTGGGCACGTGCGCGCCCATCGTGGGGGCGGAGGTCATGAGCTTCAGCAGGTGGGGAGGCGTGTGTAGCGGATGCGGTGCGTGATGTAGGCAAGAAAGCCTGATACGAGGAAAGGCAAACAGGGGTAGCAAGCAGATGGTCGCGAGGCAGAGCAGGGCCGGAGAGTGGCATGGCGGGGATGGTGGTCATTGCCGCGGATGCTGATTGCTGAGATACTTAGCTGAAAGGAAAAAGCCGGCTGTGTCGGTGGGGAGGCGTGTGTGTACGGTGCGCAGGTGTGGGCAATCGTGTGCGGAAGGCGTGTGTTGGGCGCGGCTGCACCCTGCTGTCAGCTGCGCGCCCTCCGCAACAAGGAGGGAGGTCTTTTCCAGACTCGCGCATGGTCTTCGGTCATGTCCTGTGTGCTGGTGCTCGAGTTGCTGTCCCCCATCCTGCTTCTTGCTACCTCCACATGTCCCAGGACCTTGCCAACGGAAGCTCTTTCCATGGGTAGAACACCGTCCTTCTCTGCACGTAAGAGCCCAACTCATGCTTTCCTTTACTATACCCTTGCCACCTGTGTCATCACGCATGGTGCCACCACTTATCACGAAACGTTCTTGCCACACACGCTCCCCTAACCCACAGCGAGAAGGACATGCTGCTGCGGTGGCGCGACCTGCTGATCGAGTCCGACCCCGACATCATCATTGGCTACAACATCCTCAACTTCGACCTGCCCTACCTGTACGAGCGGGCGGACGCGCTCAAGATCGGGAAGGAGTTCCAGATCTGGGGCCGCGTGCGGGGCAGGTGAGGAGGGGGCGTAATGGAGGGGGAATGAGGTGGGGCTGGGTTGCATGCGGGCTGGGAGTCAACTGGCTTGCGTGCAAGGTGCAAGCGCGATGAGGGAGGGAGCGGGCAACATCGCAAGGGAGGGCTAAATGTACCTGTACCTGGAAGTATGGTTCCGGAGGAAACGCCGGGAAAGGAGCAGGGGGCGGGGACGAAATTCTGAAGAGGGGGACGCTATAGGGAAGCTGGAGGCCATCAGGACGGAATTCATCAGTGGCGGTTTACTCATGGCCTGCATGACGGTGTGGACAGCTAGGACGGCTAACGGGGGATTTCGTGGAGAGCAGCTGCAAACAAGTGGCCTTTCCCTTCCTTTCCTTTCCCGCCTCCCCGCAGCCACACGCGCATGCGCGACTCGCAGTTCTCGTCCAAGGCGTACGGCACGCACGAGTACAAGGACATCACCATCGAGGGCCGCGTGCAGTTCGACCTGCTGACGGCTATCCAGCGCGACCACAAGCTGTCCAGCTACTCCCTCAACTCCGTGTCCGCGCACTTCCTGGGTGAGGATTGAGGAGCTACAGTAGTGGGCTGCAGGATACACCCTGACTGCTCCTCAGGCGTGCCTGAAGGGACGTGCACCAGCACTTACCTGCAGCCTGCACGCATCGGCACCTCAACACACAGATCCTATAGCACACACGCAACCTCTCCCTCCTTTCACCTACCCAGGCGAGCAGAAGGAGGACGTGCACCACAGTGCCATCGCCGACCTGCAGGCGGGGAACGAGGAGACGCGCCGCCGCCTGGCAGTGTACTGCCTCAAGGTGGGACGGGAGCCGGGATGAAGGGCTAGTGTAAGGGTGCTCCCTGCCCCGGCAGATGCGGTTGGATGCCCCACCGCGACCCGCGCTCGTCCGGCCGAGGCCCCCTGACCTCTTTTACTGTGGAGGCCTGCCTGCCTCAGCACGTGCCAGGCAAGCTGTCGGTGTTCGTATGTGGTTGCGTTTAGGCTCGCCTACCAATCCACACAGCCTGGACCCACAACCTCCTTTAACCCACACATGTTCCCCCCAGGACGCCTACCTGCCCCAGCGCCTGCTGGACAAGCTCATGTACACCTACAACTACGTGGAGATGGCGCGCGTCACAGGTGCGGCCTGCGAGTTGGTTTGGATTTGCAGATTTGAGGCCATGACAAGAGGTTGGGTAGCGGACTGCAAGGGTGGAGGGGGCCATGGCGTCGAGCAGCACAAGGACCAGCAGCGCGTGCCGCAGAGGACGCTGCAGTGAGCTACACCCCGTTTCCGATGGCACGCGCTGCGTCTCATCGGCCTGCTCCCGTGTCGTGCTGCCGTACAGGCGTGCCGCTGTCATACCTGCTTACGCGCGGGCAGTCCATCAAGGTGTTCAGCCAGCTGCTGCGCAAGGCGCAGGTCAAGGGCTTCGTCATACCCAACATCAAGGTGGGCGGGGTAGTGGGCTGTGGCGGTGGCTAAAAGGGGGGAAGGCCGTGCGTGCGTGCACAAGACAACGCCACAAGCCCGCCCGCCACGGAAGGGCTGGGGCCAGCAGCCGGGGGCTGGAGAGTCATAGCTAAGCTGGCCGAGTCATCTCCACACCCTGGAAGCGATTGCCACACGCTCTCCTCTTGTCCACAGCCCCATGTCCACCAGCTCCCGGCTGACATCCCGCCTCCCTGCCTTTTCTGAAGTCCAGGTTCCAGGCAGATGCGCACATGCTTGAAACCTATACTGCCTTACTTGCTCTGCGATACCCCTTTTCGCCTCCTCCCCGCAGGTGGGCGGCCCCACCAACGGCGGCGACGGCGTGGGCTACGAGGGGGCCACCGTGCTGGAGCCAAAGATCGGGTTCTACGACCGTGAGTGTGCTGCACATGAAATAATTTGCAAGTGGGATTGTGCAATTGTGGGCTAGGCGGCAACGGCGTCGGCCGTGCAACCCAGTGCGTGGCAGCCCGGAGTTGGCCTTCCATCGGAACCCTGGCTGTCAGTGCTGTGCCAAGCACCTTGACTGCCGCCTCCACACCCGCACCGCCGCCGCTCCCCCCAGGCCCTGTGGCCACGCTGGACTTTGCGTCGCTGTACCCCTCCATCATGATGGCGCACAACCTGTGCTACACCACGCTGCTGCCGGCGGAAAAGTGAGTGGGGGTGGGGGTAGTCTTGAGGGTAGGGTTAAAGGAGCATGGGACAAAAGGGGTAACGGCTGCCGCCATGGAAGCGTGTGCCTTTGGAGGGCACTGCGAGGGCCCACTGCTACGGCAGTGCAAAGCGGGTGTATAGGAGTCAGGCAGGGAGGGGTATCGCGTGAAGCGAGCAACGCTGAGCAGGTGTCCTCAAGCCTGAGATGCAGGCCGTGGCGCAGGGTCTCATCCCAAGTAAGCACGTGGGATGTGGATACTGGAATGTGGGTTCCAGTGGTTCATTCCTGCCTGTCTACCATCCTGTGTCCCACAGTCCAGCCCCAACGCCACTTCGTCCGCAGGCTGTCCACCGTGCCTGTGGAGGAGCGGGAGCAGAGCCCCTGCGGCGACTGGTTCGTGCGGGCGTCGCGGCAGCGGGGGCTGCTGCCCGAGATCCTGGAGGAGCTGCTGGCGGCGCGCAAGAGGTGGGCGCGGGGGGCAATGTGCATTGACTCTTGGTGCACACGTGGCGGTGACGAACAGAGGGGACTGACTAAGACTGTGGCGCTGCTGGCGGCGCGTGGCTTGAGGACCAAAGCTTAGGTGTACGCGGCGCATCCTGCACAGGCCCAGTCCTACTACATGCAGCATACTGATTACCGGTGTGCGCGCTGTGTCCTCCCTCCTGCAGGGCCAAGAACGACCTCAAGGCGGAGAAGGACCCCTTCAAGAGGGCCGTGCTGGACGGCAGGCAGCTGGCGCTCAAGGTGGGAAAGGGAGGGCTTGAGTAATGTGGGTTAACGGTCAGGCGGCGGCTTAGGGGCCAGAAGCACTTGCTGTGCCCGGTGTTGGACGGCACGCAGCTGGCTCTCAAGATGGATTAGGAATGTGGGTTGAGGGGTGTCGGGACAAGCGCATAAGACCTACGTCAGGCGGCGTCAGGCTACATGGCAGGCTGGGCGTGTGCTTGGGTATGCAGTAGGTGGGCCGTCGCCGTGCCTGTTGTGGTCACACGGAAAGGGCGTGACTTTCATAGGGTCCACGTTGGTCCTAAAGATGGGGGCTCAGCGGTGCGCGTGCGGTAACTGAGGAGCACTGCTGCCGTACACTGCCGTACCGCAGGTGTCGGCGAACAGCGTGTACGGCTTCACGGGCGCCACGGTGGGCAAGATGCCCTGCCTGGCCATCTCCGCCTCCACCACGGCGTACGGCAGGGAGATGATCATGCAGACACGGGCCATGGTGCAGGTGGGTGGCCAGTGGGCCGAAGATGGGCCATAGGCGACAGGGCAGGCACGGGCCATTAAATCAGGTGATGGCAACGGCTGGGTGAAAAAGAGGATGAGCCCGCCGGGTCGGACTGCTGGGATCTGGGTGCCACACATGGGTTCAGGGTGCAGGTGGATGTGCTGGGCGCCTGCGCCAGGCGAGGGTGCCGGCGCGTTTACGGAAGAGCAAAGCTCATTACCGGTACCTCTGCTGCAATAGCGTTGGTATTGCTGTTATGCCGAAGCGCATAACCTCGCTGCCTCTGCATCAAGCCCCAATTGTGCTGCACCAGCTCCCCTCTCCTCGCCCGCCATGCGAATGCAAGTCCGGTTGCCCCCTGTTCCCTCCTGTTTCCCCCAGGCCCGCTACACGCGCGCCAACGGCTACGAGGCGGACTGCGAGGTCATCTACGGAGACACGGACTCGGTCATGGTCAACTTCAAGGTGGGCGGGTGATGGGGGTGTGAGGCGTGAGGTGCGTGTTGCTTGCAGGGGGACGGAGGGCGGGCGAGGGCTTGGTGGGGCCCTGTGAGCGTTTGCATTGTGCAGGCCCGCACAGTTGCGCATCCGTTCGCTACTCTAAATTGCACTTGGAGGTAGGACACGAAAGGTACCGGTATGTCAAGCACCACTCCTTCCCTGCCCCCTCCCCTGGCCAGGTTCCCGACGTGACCCGGGCCATGGAGCTGGGCCGTGACGCGGCCATGGAGGTGTCCAAGTCCTTCCCGCCCCCCGTCAAGCTGGAGTTTGAGAAGGTGAGCAGTGCTGCAGTGTTTGTGTTGTGACTTTGCCTGTACGACATGTCATGCAAAGTTAGACGTTCCTGACCCCGTCAAGCTGGAGGTTCAGATCGTGGGCGTGGTGGTTGGTAGTGACCGCCGCCCCCGCGTCTGCACTGGCGGTGGGGCCGAGGTTTACTCCTTGCCGTGCTGGCCCCCACCCGAATCGTTTCCTGCTTCCCTGACCGCTACCCCATACCCCACCCCCAGGTGTACTACCCCCACCTGCTTATGTTACTACTTCCCTAACCCCCATCCACAACCCCAGGTGTACTACCCCTACCTGCTGATGAACAAGAAGCGCTACGCGGGGCTGCTGTGGACCCGCCCCGACACGCACGACAAGATGGACAGCAAGGTACCGTACACGTGCAAGCGTGTGCTGCCTTGCCTTGCCCTACCGTGCGGTCTTTTGTGCTTGTGCTTGTGCTTGTGCAAAGTTGCATGGGTGATGGGGTCATAAGGAATGGCGGGTGGAGGTGGACGAGCGGAAGGAATGACGTGTACAGCGCCTTCGTGCGCGGGCCTTGAAGTCAGGAGCTGGGCGCGTACCACCTGGGCTGCGGTAGAGAGGCACGCCTGGATCGTCCCTGCAACCCAACCCCAGGGTGCGTTTGATGCGCAACGTGGTGACCACCTGCCTGGACCACCAACCCAGTACCGGTACCTGAACACACACACACACACCACGTTAACACACAGGGTATCGAGACGGTGCGGCGCGACAACTGCCTGCTGGTGCGCAACGTGGTGACCACCTGCCTGGAGCGCATCCTAATACACAAGGACGTGCCGGGCGCCGTGTCGTACGTCAAGGGGGTCATCGCCGACCTGCTCATGAACAAGATCGACCTGTCGCTGCTCGTGATCAGCAAGGTACGGCAGCGGGGTTGCGCAGCAGCAAGTCTGCCTTCCGCTGTCCAGTGCTGACAACGGCGTTGGTGTTGCTGTAATAAGCAAGATTACCAGCAGGGCCAGTGCCGCGGGCAACTTGTCAGCAGGATCTGCACTCTGTTACAGGTTCCATCAGCTATGCAAGGTGCCTCTGACCGACGGCTCCCTAACGTGCCTTGGCTTGCCTCCGCAACACTGACCTGCTTCGATAATGTTGACTGCGCGTGACCGTATTATGGCCTCGTGCCACGATGACACCGGTCGGCGCGCATCGTATCACCTCACCTCATCACTCCCCTCGCCTCTCCTCCCCCTGCAGGGCCTAACCAAGCACGGCGACGAGCACGAGAACCATGCCCTGCCTTTCCAGCTGCCGCACAACCTCATACGACGGGCTTTGTTGCAACTTTGACAACTGACCGCCCTGTTACTCACTCCGTGGAACCCCACGTGCGGCACGCAGGGCCTGACCAAGGACGGTGACGAGTACGAGAACAAGGCTGCGCACGTGGAGCTGGCCAAGAAGATGAGGAAGCGGGATGCGGCCACGGCGCCAAACGTGGGGGACCGCGTGCCGTACGTCATCATCAAGGTGGGGGAAGCAGGGTGTGTTGCATGGAGCGCAAGAGGGAAGGGAGTTGGGGAGGCGGGTGGGAGCAGGGGCGGCGAGAATGTACGCCAGGGCGGCCGGGGCGGTAGCGGTCATGGTAATGCGTATGGGGACGGTTGCCCCTTCCTGACAGCTGCCCAGGGGGCCTAGGCGTGGAAGGGGGCTGTAAACCCAACACCTCATGACCGTGCCACAGCAATCATAGAAGATCAAAACCATATCAGTTTGCAGACATGGTGTCGCACTTGCCTGGTCCCCATCCCTCCTCACTGCAGGCCGCCAAGGGCGCCAAGGCGTGGGAGAAGGCCGAGGACCCCATCTTCGCGCTGGAGCACTCGCTGCCCATCGACTGCCAGCACTACCTGGAGCACCACCTCAGCCAGCCGCTGCTGCGCATCTTCGAGCCAGTCATGAAGAACCCCAAGGAGCTGCTCAGCGGTGGGTGGAAAAGCAACGGGAGCGGGCGGCACAAGGGGGTGTGGGAATGGACGCGCTGATGGTGGCGGTGGTGGCTGTGTGGCCTGTGTGAAAGGGGCAGCGGGTGTTGAGGAAGCCCAAGTAGCTGCTCAGCGGTGGGTGGCAAGGGAGCAACCCAGAGCGTCTGCTTACGTTGTGTTCTTCAGGATTGTGCAAAGCGCCAAGCGTTGTAAGCAAGGAAACGGCTTAAGTGCTGCTCAGCGGTGGGGAATACAAGAGGTTGCACCCACGTCGCTTCCCTTTCCTCTGTACGGCACCGTACGGCATGTCACAGCCCAACACAGCTTCCGGTGTCAACCGCATCCCCTGTTCCCCCAGGCGACCACACGCGCTGCATCGCCGTGTCCACGCCCTCCAACGCGGCCGGCGGCATCATGCGCTTCGCCAAGGTCACGCTGTCGTGCCTCAGCTGCAAGGCGCCGCTGGCCAGCGGGACAAAGGACAGCCTGTGCGGGCACTGCAAGTCGCAGGTGCGCGGGGAGACGGGTGCGGAAGGGGTCGGCGTGTAGGTGTGGTGCGGAAGGAGGAAAAATGGGGGATCTGGGAGACGTGTGCGGCCACCGCAAGTCGCAGGTGGGCGGGCGCAGAGGGGAAGGCGCAGAGGGACTGAGCGGAGATGGGGCGTGGGGGAAGGCGGCAGATAACAGCCAACACGGTGGTGTCTTGCGCGTGCAAGGGCGGAGCGAGGCCTGTGTGGGCACTGCAAGTCGCAGGGGGGTGGGCGCGGAGGAGTGGGCCCAACCGGAAGATCGACGTGGTTCTTGCATGGCAACTGGTGAGGTGGTGGCCAGGCGCCGAGCGCAGCGGCAACGGCGTTGGCGGGAGTCGCGAGTGGGGGGACCGCGGGGTGGGTGGTACTGGTATACGTTGCAGGGCCAAGGAAAGTGGGTTGGGTGACCGGAAGGCTTGTTGAGCGGGCTGAGCGGTGCCCTGGGATGGTGACAGGAAGGGCCGGAACAGGTACAGCTTGCTTCCGTTCCATGGCAGTGTCCTAAGGCAGTGTGCGCTATGCCACGTGTCAAAGTCCGCCTAGGGCACGCTGTCACACCCTCCCTGTGCTCGGGGTTTGCCATTCCTTGCAGGAGGCGGAGATCTACTCCCGCACGCTGGGCGGCGTGGCCGAGCTGGAGGCGCAGTACGGGGCGCTGTGGACTTCGTGCCAGCGCTGCCAGGGCTCCCTGCACCAGGACGTGCTGTGCACCAGCAGGGACTGCCCCATCTTCTACAGGTGGGGGCGTGTGTATTCAGGGGTGTGTGTTAGCAGGGGTTGGCGTGTATCGCGTGTGGTGCACGCTGCACCTGCAGGGACTACTGTACCAGCAGGGACTACCCCACCCTGTACAGACGAGGGCGTGCGATAAGGATGCAATACCTCATGGAGTCAGTATCCGGCCCCAAGCACATGTTGACCTGTTTGCGAGGCGCAAGGCATCCCACGCCCTAGCCTATTCTCGGGCGCAAGAAGGCATGGACGGATCTCAGCATCACTGACGGCAGCCAGCCACCTGCCCGTTTTCACCTCACCAAACACTGCTGGCCGCTTCAATGTTTGTCCCGACATGTCCATTACCATTAACCCACGCCGCACGGCGCAAGAGGGTGCAACAGGACCCCAATGAGGCGGTGGTCCACCTGCTGCACATGCACCATGGTAACTCACATGCTAACCCACACCGCGTTGCCGCTAACCCACACGCCCCCAGGCGCAAGAAGGTGCAGAAGGACCTCAACGAGGCGGTGGCGCAGCTGGAGCGCTTCAGCGGGGCGGTGGGGGCGGGGGGCGAGGAGGACTGGTGAGGGGGCAAGGAGGACGGTGAGCGGTGACACGGGGCTTGGACTGCAGAGTAGCGAAGGGGGTAGGGGATACGGAGGGCTGCTGCCCGCGAGCAGCAGGAGGAGGTGGACGCCAGTGGGTGGGCGGGACATGGGGCAGTTGGCGGCAGCGTGCTGATGTGCTGGGGAGGATTGGGGCAGAGACGTGGTTAAGTTGAAGCGTTGATGACTTGGGTTCAATCCCTACTCGTGCATGGACCCCTCAAGCGTGGCGGTGTGGTAAAAGGCGTTGATGACGGCAATGGGGTGGACTCTTAGCGTGTGCCGGTGAGCTGAGACTCGGCGTGGGTCGGTGGGGCAGGGGGCTAACGTGGCATGGGCGGGGCCGGGGCCGGTGGGCAAGGTCGCGGTGCAGGCATGATGAACTTACGACCGTCACCAGTTTGCCAGACGTCCAAGTCGGGCTCTGTGGGGGTAGGGTTACAACTGGGTGGCGTTCGGTAAGGGAAATCAGCATAGTTGTGATAGCATGTAGACAGGTGGTGAACAGCAGGCCTTGAGTAAGAGAGGTCTCTGCTTTCCATGGCGCTCTTGTGAGCCCTGGGGGGCATGGCAGTGAAGCACCGTTCGGTCACGACGCACTACGGGCACGGCGCAAGGGCACCGTCAACACGTGCGCAGCTCGCACAGCTTATTGTTGTGCTCTTGTGGGCATCTCCGGGTCTGCATCATGTACATGACACGTGGCATGTGTGTGAGTTGCGAGTGGATCAGACCCCAACTGGCACTGGTCACGATGACCGAACAAATGAGCGAAACGCCACGGCGTTACCGTGGAGCACCAAGTTCCGATTACCGACGGGTTTGATGGTGGGGACCTCGTTGCTGCTCGTTGCGTACAGCGGCGGTGGTGGAGGTGGTGGTGGTGGTTGGTGGTGGCCGGAGAGCAGGGCGGGGAGGAAGTGCACAGACTTGGAATTTGCAAATGCCAGGTTGGGACGAGGCGGCGCGCATGGACGGGTACCGTAGCATGACCAGAGTCCAAAGGCTCCTCGATTGGCTGTGAGCCATTAGGGACTTTGTAAGCACGCGAGGGAACTCTTCATGGATTCGTACGGAATTAAGGGATGTCAACGGCCCCAAGCCTTAGGCTAAGGGAGCACCGCTCATCGCACAGCCTTGTACATGGTTAGGAATGCATCCGCGAAAGCCGCGCATGTTGGTAGCTCCATGTATGTGGCTTGCTTGGTGACGGGCGCTGACGACCCACGCGTTGGGAGCTTGGTGCGTTGAGGGTGCGGGGTATAAGGCATGCCCTCTCCATAGAAGTCAATTGTACGGCACGGCCTTGATAACAACAGCAAGTTGCATGTGCAGGCACACGCTAAAGCATAGCTGTGCGTAAGGGAGCTGCAGCAGGGGGGGGGCGCATGGGGGCTGGTGACCCTGACAGGCCTAGGCGCCTTGCCTGTACCGGTACCAGACAGACCCATGGGTCAGGTTGACTGGGGGAACACGCCCAGCTTGATCTGTGCTACACACTAGTGTCTGGCATGGACTGTAACGTCCGTGGCCATGCTTGATCTGTCCGAGGCGTTACGAGCAAAGCTGCACGTGCTGATCAAAGCTACAATCCATTGCGAAGGCAGGGTTAACAAGAGAGACGCTGTAATCACAGACCTGCAAAGACCGAGCGGGACGAGGCTGCTGCAAATAGATTTAACTTGTGAGCGCACAAGATTCTTCTCATTCCCTTCTTGGTATTGCACACTTGTCCTAGCTCTCCCAAACTCCGAAACATGTCTGGTCTTACCGAGCGTCCCAGGTCAAGGCTGCTTGACGTTACGCACCTCGTCGCCCCACACCTCAATGTTCCAGAGCGTCTAGCTCTTCGCCAAACGTACTCTGCTGCTCGCGATGTCGTCGACTGGACCTTCACCTCCCTGCGAGTCCCCGAAGCTCTACAGTCACCCGACGACAAGTACAAAGTCATCGCGTGTATCCGGGGCCTGCTGCACCGCGGCGCCCGCCCCGCGAAGCTGACCTTGCATCCCCTAATCCAGTCAGGGATCACAGCGACAGCGTGAGTTCAGGGTACCGGCGTAAACCTGTGTGCATCTTGTGAGGTGCCAAGCATTTGGGTTGCTGCTTGGGGCTTCAAGCTGCAGCTATAACATTGGCGGGCTTGATAGGAGACGGAGCTGATGGGCAAGAACGCAGCAGCCTTTCTGGCGGCGCCTAAGGCTGGCGACTCTCCTAGGGCTCCCGAGCCTCCGGGCGCAACAGGACAGCATGCTTACAGCGCTGAGGCGGTGCCATCGTGCTTGTCGTCCACTCAATGCCGTTCGCATGGTATTCCCACGGTTTGCTTCCTGTCGTTGCGCGCAGGCTGACCACCCTGGAGGCCTTCGCTGCCCTTGACCCCCGCTCCCTGACCCACCTCTCCCTGCGCCACGTGCCCTTCACCGACGCGCTCGCCGCCGCCGTGCTCGCCGCCGCCCCCAACCTGGCCTCCCTGGATATTGCCGACGTGTTTTCCGTACAGCAACCCCTGGTCAGAGAGACGCCAGGAATATGCCGCCTCATCACCAGCTGCTCCCAGCACCTCACCTCCCTCACCTTAGGCGGAATGTGCGCCTTCATCCCGCCCCTGGCCGCCGCCATCTGCGCCTGCCCCAAGTTGCGCCACCTCAGCATCTCAATCGACGGTGATGTGGAAGGAGAGGTAGCTGGGTCATCGCTGCTGCGGCTGGCAGCCACGGTCCGCGCGCTGAGCGAGCTGCGTTCGCTCGACCTCGGCTGCAATGTGGACTCCTGGCGGGCGGCGCACGCTGTCAATTGCATGACGCAACTCGCAAGCCTGACCCAGTATTGCTTCGACATACCCGAGGACAACTTGGATGCCAGCCAGTTGTTTGCAGAGTACCTCAAGCCGTTCCGCAGCCTTGCTTGCCTTACCATACGCATGCCCTTCTTCGTTGAGGAACTCAAGCACCTCGCGGCGGCAGTCCCACAACTGACGTATCTCTGCGCCACGACGCAGCGTGATCTACCAGCCCTTGACAATCCGGCGGGCTCTATACCGCTTCCGGCCGCCCTGCGGGAGCTCCAACTCGAGAGCGATCGCGATAGCTACCACCCTGGCGGTGTGCATCCGCGAGAACTGCTGGCGCTGCAGCTGCCCACCGGCCTCACACGGCTGTCAGTGCGCAACCTGTGGTGCTCATACAGCACACATGTCTACGACTACCATGCTGACATCGTTGAGGCTTTGCAAGACGCTTCCGCAGCGGGCGGCAGTGGCGGGGCCCTGGCCGGCAATGGCGGCGGCGGTGGCGGAGGTGATGGCGGCGGCAGTGGTGGCGGCAGTGATGGCAGCGGCGGCGGCGGCGCGGCCCAGGCGCCGCTGCCGCCATGCCCCGGCTTCCAGGAGCTGCTTGACGCTGTACGGCGGATGTACGGCCGGTACGACAGCTCCATGCCGCTGACACTGGTGCACGCGCAGGAGCCGCACCCCCTCACCTGGCCGGCGGCGGGGGACGGCCACGCGCGGCTGTTTGCAGCGCTGCGGCCGCTGAGGCTGAAGCAGCTGGAGGTGTGCAACCGTGTGCTGGGGTTCAGCGACGCCGTGGCGTTGGCGGAGCACCTGATCGAGCTGGAGGTGCGTCGCCGGGGCACAGCGCATGGGGCAGACCTCCGTTTATTGTCTAAGCAGCAGAGTTGGTGGCCTCCTTTTAGGTGTCCAGATAGAGCGGGCAGCAAAGGCTTAAGGGCAACTACAACATGCTAGCATCCTCCTGCTCCCTTTCGCGCGCACCTGCAGGCTATGCACTGATAATAAGCATAAGCATGAACAAGGCGTGTGGCAATGGCATGAGGTCACGGCTCTTATGGCAAGAGGTCACGGCCCTTGCGCTGCGTCGACAAGCTGCCTGGCCACACGCCCGGCCCGCCGCCCGCTGGTGCCTGCAGGACTTGACTCTCCGCGGCAAGGTGGACCCCGCAGCTGTGCCCCTCATCGCCCGCCGCCTGCCGCGTCTTCGCCGCCTGGACATCTGGCAGACCACAGGCTGAGCCTCCGTACGGTGTAGTGCGATGTGGTGCAGCGCGGTGTGGGAGTGTGGAGCACCTTGAGGCGGCTGGTGGCTGGCTGGCGTGCTTCCCGCCGCCCGGCCGGGCTGCCGGGCGTTCCCGTCTGTTTCCGAAGTGGCGGTTCAAGCCCTAGCGGCGTGTGGGTATTAAAACGCTGCACGGCTGTGTAGGAGGAGTATGCATGGTAGCCCGAGCTGCAGCTGGCGAGCGAGCTGCTGCATCTGGGCGTGTAACATGAATGCAGTCGCTGTGTAACGGTCACAATGCGTCCCGTGGCATGAAACTTACAGTACAGGAATCAGTAAGCATCTTAAGTTTGCTGCCAGTTGGGTGGTGTCGGGTTGGCTGCATGCGCGTCAAGGGCTAGGATGCACCAGCGTGGGGATGGGGGACAGGAGGGAGCGGCACGGCAGGTACCTGTAAGGCGCGTAGTGTACCGGCCAGCCTAAGCCATGATGTGTTGTAGGTAATGGTCGGCTAAATTGAGGCGGAGTATTTCTGATTGTACGGATTCCACTGTGTTGGCGAACTGGCTATTGTTCCAGGGCGCTACGTAAGCGAGTGTGTAGGCTTGCGTCTTCGTGCAGCACACGTGGCCACGTCAACCCTGGTCAACCCTGGTCAACGGGTGTGGTTGCTGAGGTAATAAGCATCTGTGATACGGCAAGCCAGGAGTAAGGGAGGTGCTGCTGTCAAAGGCGCATCTGTGAGGCCTGTGGTGCATTGCAGGGCCCGGGCACGGTGCATACCGGTAGGCCCTTTCGGCACGTGGTTGCAGCTTGCACGGGTGACTGTAGGGGCCAGGTGGCATTGTGCGATGCTACCGTTGTTCCTGCTCATTTCGAGCGGTTCCTAGTTTGCGTGGCGAACCGAATTGTACTGGTGCATGACTATCATGTGGCACGTATGCATCCGTGCGGTTGGTGGGTTGCACGTGGTGCATGCGAGCCCATGGGCCACGGCCCGGGCAGCTGGCACGCACCCGAATGGACGAGAACTGCACGAGGCGGCGCTCCCGTGGGTACTGTGTTGCGTTCATGCTGGTTCATGTCCTGAAAATTGGCAGCGTCCATGTGTTGTGCACTTGCGGCGTTTGTTACGGTACGGCGGCGTGGAAGTGACGGAGATGGCGAGGAGTGATACACAATGTGCCGGGTGAAGCTGGCTGAAGTCACGACGGCGCTCTGCGTTCTACGGTACAAGCAAGGGCCGCGGCCTAAGGCATAGGGCACCAAAGTAATTAGGCTGTGTAAATTTGCGCACGGCCTTTGCGGGAACGGTGGCGATGCGGTGGTGTTTTAGGAGGCACATGTGTGCAAGTAGGCCTTACGGCTCGTACGGCCAGTTACACCTGCCAAGTGCAACACATACCGTACCATGCCAAATAGCGTGACCCTGCTGCCTCCTCCCCCGGCCCTCAGCCGAGCACGTGGAGTTTCGCCGTGGGCGCCGTTGCCAGTGTACGTCCAGAATACAAGAGGAACACTGCTTGTAGAACCTGGCGCTGCCCACACGTCAGCCCTGCCATGCTGAAGTTGCCAACGTACAGAATGTACCAGTACCCCAAACTGTCTGTGAAAGCATGGGGTGTCAAACCAAGTCAGAAGGCGTCCTGAAACAAGTGCACCACCATGCAGCGAGCTGCACTACGTAGGGGCAGTCCCCTGAGTCGTATAGCTCATTCGGCTTGTATGCGAGGGCAAACTAAAATGCATGAAGCCCGTGCTGTGCGCGGTGTGCAGAAAACAGCTCCCCCAGGCGATTCCCCCGAGTGCTGCCCCTCGCGGCCCTCGCTGCCCCGCCCCTGCCGCCCTGCCCCTGCCCCTGCCCTTGGCCCGCCCAGGAGCGCAGGGCCCCCCCGAGCCTCTCAGCAAGCAGCAGCCTCGCCACGCAACACCCAACTTTGCAAAGTGGTGCACGCCGTCGCACCCATCTTAAGGGGCACCCAGGTGTCCGCCCGCCACGCCGCCACGCACGCAACGGGTAGGTGCCGCGCCACGGGACACTGAGCACGCCCCCCGCTGGCCTGTCCCTTCCCGTCTTGCCACCTGTAAACCTTCTCACAGGAAAAAAGTAGGGGGGTGGACATCAGCAGCACGGGAGGCGCAGCGCTCGCCCCTTCGACTGCCGTGTCACATGCAGCGGATGCGTTTCCGCTTCCTTCCGTTCCTGCAGCTGCCCTCCCCAGGCCCCGCTGCGCAGCCCGGGCCGCCCGGGCCACGCCAGCGGTGGCTGTGTCGGGGCAGGTCCGGGCGTAGCACCCTGCCCTGCCTTCCCGCGCGACACCTACGTCCCCAGCAACCACAGGCAGGCCCAGGCAGCTGCATGCTGCTGCTGGCACGCAGCATGGGGACTGGAACGGGAAGGGGCAGCGCACCGCAGGCTATCGCCGGAGCCGGCGGTGACCCGCCGCTCCGCCTTCCAAGCTGTGCCAGTTCCTCCCTGCCACAGCGCGCCAGGGCACCCCTGTGCCGTGCTTGGGTAACAGCGCCAGGCGTGCTGGGTGACAAGGGTCTCCTTAACTGAAACCAGGGTGCACAAGTGGTAGTAATGCACTCACAGGAAGTAACGCCTTCAAAACCGAGTGCCAGCTGCGGCATTAGCGTCTTTCACACGCACATTACGGTAACTTCCCTCTGCCAATGGGCAGACTCCAAAGGCCGTGTCCTGGGCAGCAACCAAAAGGCTACGGCCCTGCAGCTCACGTGGCCAGTGCCAAACGCGCAATAACGTAACGTCCGGAGGCGGCTGCCACTGGCTACCAGGGCAACAGACACAGCAGCACGCTGGGGGCACGTGCCAGCACGTGCTGCCTGAAACAACGCATGGGTAAGATTGACCGTTGAAAGCGGCCGCACATCTGAAACGGCTAGCGTAATATTGCAACGCAACTGCACCTGTGATGCAGCTTGCTCCAAATTGCGGAACACGCCTTCCATTGGGATGTTTCGGAGCATGCCTTGTCAAGCGACTACATCGTCTCCATAGTGTCGCGCATATCACTGCCCCTCATCGCGACGTTCCATAGCGTCTAGCTCCTTGCGAGTGGTACAGTACCTCCGCTCCTCACAACGGCCCATTGTGTCCAATACCACCTGGTTATGCAGCGACGCCGATATGTACTGTATCGTCCTAGTGACGGATGCCCTATGGCGCCTAGAGTTGAGCCCAGGGTTGAGCCCAGAGTTGAGGCTGCCCCGTTGGGCCTCCCCCGGGAGCTGGCCGAGCGTGTCGCCGCGGAATTGTCCTGCAACGAGGCTTTGCTGACTTTCCGGCTAGTGCACAAAGCCACTGCGGCGTTGGCAAAAGAGGTAATGGCGCCGCTCTGCTGAAATTCACTCATAGCTTAAATTCGAACCTCGATGCACCTCGTGCGTCCCTCTAGACGCTGCCAGCTGCACATGCGGTCGCACGGCCAAGACTATTAGCTATTACGGCTGCAACTGATAAGCTACGTTGGTTGTGTGCTTCGCGCTCAATTGCCCGAGTGGCTTCGGGGACACTTTGATATCTGTTGGGGTGGCAAGTCTTTGACCGCCGCTGTCCGCGAGACGCATCTACAATAGGCACCAGGCACCCAGACTATGCTATGGAAGCGCTCCTTGGCGTGGGAATCGCCAGCCTACCTGCCGCAACATCCGTGCCAACCTGCGTATCAGTGCCACCTTCCGCCCCCTTGGCCCCCACAGAAAAACGTCGTGCACCTGTCCCAGCCCGTGCCCGAGCATGCCTTCGCCCGCCGCTGGTCCGTTCCTGACGCACAATACAACCGCCACCCGTTGAGCGCCGACGTCCGTCGGGAGCTGTTACGGCTGACATGCAGCAGCGGCGTCGTGGCCAACATAGCGGTTGCGGTCGCGGCGACGGAGCTGGAGGCCCGCCCAGAGGACATGGCAGCTGCAGCGGGCACGGGGCGGCTAGAAGCGGTGCAGTGGCTCAAAGACAACGGGGGCAGGGCCCACCTGGCAGCGGATGCGTGGCCCATAAGGAAGGCCTGCCCGTGGGACGGCCGTGTGCAGGAGGCGGCAGCGGCCGGGGGTCACACGGAGGTGGTCGCATGGCTGGCAAGGGCGGGGTGCCCATGGCACGGGGGTGCCCCCATGAGCGCTGCACTGCGGGCGGGCAAGTACGACACGGTGCAGCAGCTACTGGCGCTCGGCTGCCCGGTCGACCTGAAGATGTATCAGGTGGCAGCTGGCAGGGGCCACAAGAGCCGGGTGGATTGGCTCCTTTCCCGTGGGTCCAGCACGGAGGGGCTCCGGTCTCTCCTGCTGGGCGCCGCGGCGGGCTACCCCCTGTCCGACCTGCAGGAGCTCTTCCCTCGCCTGGTGGCCGCATACGCGGCGAGCATCGGCAACAGCGTCAACATGGCGACGGCGGAGCAGCTGCTGCTGGGTCCCCTGCCCACCGGTGCACTGCTAGGGGCCGCGGCGGCGGGGGCGGCGGCGGCGGCGGCGGGGGCGGCAGGGCCAGCCGACGGCAGCGGCGCGCCAGCGGACGTGTCCCTGCTGTACGCAGGCACGGAGTGGCAGGCCAAGGTGCTGTGGCTGAGGCGCGAGAAGGGGCTTGGGAGGGAGGTGCGGTGGGACGGCGGGGAACAGGACGTGGACGGGTTTCCGCTGATGGGGGCGGCGGAGCAGGCCAGCCGCCTGGCGTGGCTGCGGGGAAACGACTTCACAATAGAGAGGGAGACCACCGAGGAGACTCAGCTTCAGCGCCGGACGGCGTTAGGCAGGGCGGCGTTGGGTGGGGGCGTGGTGGGCCTGCGCCGATTGCTGGACAAGTACGAGGAGTTCGGGCTTCAGTTGGAGGCGGACCGGAGCTGGGCGATCCCCGCGGCAGAGATTGGCCACGAGGAGGTGGTGGAGGAGCTCCTGGCACGTGGCTTGGCCACGCTGCGGGACGCGGCGCACCTCGCGGCGGCTGCGGGGCGGGTGCGCCTGCTGTCGCGGCTGCTGGGTGACGGAGAGCAGGGCGAGGCCGAGGGCGAGGCTGGGCGTGCTGGTGGGGCAGGGGGCCAGCGCAGGAGCCTGCGGTTGCAGGCGAGGGCAGCGGCTGAGGCGAAGGCGGCGGGGGGCCTGCCGCCGAAGCTGGGAGGGACGGCTAGCGGGGGCGCCCAGGGGGCCCAGGCAGCCGGGGCGGCAGCGGTGGAGGGCCAGGCAGGCCAGGGCGGTGTGCAGCGGCAGGAGGCGATCGACGAGGTGCTGCAAATCGGCCTGTTCCACGCAGCCATGTCAGCTGACCACCCGCGCTGGGTGGTGCTGCGCTGGCTGCGGGACCGCGGCTGCCCCTGGGACGAGGCTGTCTTTGCCGCCGCTGTCCGCAAGAACGGCGTGGAGGTGGTGGAGTGGATGGTGGCGGAGGGGTGCCCCATGCCGGTGAGAGGCTGCTTGGTTGCAATGAGAGCAGTGTGATGTGTTGTACCGTCTGACTAGGCACAATGCGTGCGACTGCCACGGCGCCTGTACGACATGACGAAGCACACGCTGTGAGCCAGCGCCGCACGAGTGCAGCTGTCTGACAGGCAAGATAGCAACCGCAGCGTATGACCAAGTCCATTGCGAACGCCAAGCGTCCATGAGGCGATCGGTATCCAACCAACCAACCTGCCCATACACGTGGCCGCTAACATCCCCCTAATGCCCGCGGACCAGGCCGACGGCTCACCCTACTTGGCCGCTGCGGAGAGGGGCAGTAAGCCCATGCTGAGCTGCCTATGGCGTGTGGGCTGCCCCTGGGACGTCGCTGTCGTTCGTACCGCTGCCACAAAACACACGGTGTTTGTGCAGTGGCTGAAGGCGGAAGGGTGGCCATTGCCGGTAAGTGCGCGTGCCTGCAGGGCGGAGGCGGACTGGGCCGTGCTTGCGTCCCATGCAAGCCCCGTCCATCACAGTGGTGCATGGCTGTTGCGCGCCCTGTGGTCTTGCGTCGTGCAAACCGCTAGTACCACTTGGAGGGACGGTTGAGCACGCTTTCCGGCTTTCCGTACACACGGATAGTGCCGGCAGGAACGTGAATGCCGACGCTGCATGGGACGCCGCTGTCGGCACGGACGTGCATTGCCGTGTCGCGCCTCTAGTGTACTTCGGTCATCTACCAGTGTGGCTAAGCCACGTGCCAGGAGCTTCATTGGCGTTCGGCAAGGCTGTGTTGCCCCGTGCGGGATCCAATTGGGCACGGCGTCACGCCACACCTACATGTAGCGCAGCACCGTGTTGCCAGTGTTGCGTGTTGCTGGGCCACCATAGCAACGCCCGCACCTCCTCACCGTCCTTCGTTGGCATCCGTTATAACCCTGCACCACTTTTCCCAGTGCGCTATGCAAGGTCCCACATGTGTGTTTACCGGCGTCATCAACACCGCTCTGCACCCCAGGTCGACAGCTCGCCCTACATAGATGCGGCAGCGCAGTGCCGGGACCAGGGGGACAGGGTGTGGTGCGTGCAGCAGCTGGGGCGCCCCTGGGCCGAGTCCGCCTTCACCCACGCCGTCGCCTGCCGCACTGTGGGACTGGTGGAGTGGATGGGAACCCACGGGTGCCGCATGCCGGTGAGGACGGGATCCGTCGGTCAAACGAGGAAGAGTTTTGGAAATGGAGTGGACGTATGTGTTCAACAAGCGGGGGAAGTGAGCACCCTGCTGCATGCTACTGGTACGTGTTGGTCCTGTCATGAAGTCATGGCGGTTGTACTGTACACCAACGCACAGCGCACGTCAAGGCGCCGCCGCATTCCGTATTCCCATCTCCGCGGCCTATGGCAGTCCGTGCATGCCGCCCTCACCATCCCCTTCTTGCCCCCGGCTCCCGTCAGACCGACGGCTCGCCGTACATCTCGGCCATAACCAGGTTCGAGGTGGACATGCTGGAGTGTCTCTGGCGGCTGGGCTGCCCCTTGGGGACGAAGCCGTTGCTGTGCGAGGTCGTGCGCAAAGGGGCTCCCCTGGAGGCCCTCCAGTGGCTCTTCGGGCACGGCCTCACCGCGACGGACAGCGAGCTGCGCGATGTCTTGGAGTTCATGGGGAGTGAAAGCGCGCGCTGGAAATGGGGGGACTCGGGGCGGGCGGTGCGCAGCTTTTTGGAGGTGCGGCTGGCAGCGGTGCAGGGGGGAGCGTAGGGAGGAGCGAAGAGGGAGGAGAGCGGTGAAGAGGGGAGGGCCTGTGGGTCCTGAGCCGAAGGTACAACATGGGTGACCCACCGGCCGTGTGCGGATGCACCAGCGTGGTGATGGGGGACAGGACGGAGCGGTACGGCATGTACCTGTAAGGAGTGTAGCATTACATAGTGTACCGGCCAGCCTTAGTCATGTTGTGTTGTAGGTAATGGTCGGCTAAAGTGAGGCGGATTGGTTCTGATTGTACGGATTCCACTGTGTCGACGAACCGGCTCCTGTTCCGGGGAGGGCGCTACGGAAGCGGGTTGTAGGATTGCGCCTTCGTGCAGCATGCGTCGCCAGGTCAACCCTGGTCAACCTTACTTGGTTGACGGGTGTGGATGCTTTGGTAAGGAGCACGTGTGGTACGGCAAGTCAGGGGTAAGGGACGTGCTGCTGTCAAAGGCGCATCTGTGAGGCCTACGGTGCATTGCAGGCATGGCCCGAGCGCGGTGCATGGGCCCTTTCGAACGCGTGCTGCAGCTTGCACGGGTGACTGTAGGGGCAACGTGGCGTTAGTTGTGCGACGCTCCGCTTTCCTGCTCATTTCGAGCGGTTCCTAGTTTGCGTGGCGAACCGAATTGTACTGGTGCATGACTATCATGTGGCACATATGCATCTGTGCTGTTTATGGGTTGCACGTGGTGCATGCAAGCCCGTGGGCCACGGCCCGGGCAGCTGGCACGCACGTACCCGAACGGACGAGAAGCGCACGAGGCGGCGCTCCCGTGGGCACTGCGTTGCGTTCAAGGTCTGCAGATAGGCAGCATCCATGTGTTGTGCTCTTGCGACGTTTGCTACGGAACGGCGGCATGGGAGTGACGGAGAGGCACCTCAACGTGCCGGCTGAAGCTGGCTGAAGTCAGGCTGAAGCTGGCTGGAGTTGAGCTGAAGCTGGCTGGAGTCAGGCTGAAGCTGGCTGGAGTCAGGCTGAAGCTGGCTGGAGTCACGACGGCTCTCTGGGTTCGACGGTACAAGCGAGCAAGGGCCGTGGCCTATGGCGTAGGGCGTTGGAGTAACTAGGCTTACAGTGATTTTGCGCACGGCCTTTCTGAAACGGTGGCGATGTGGTGGTGTTCTAGGAGGCACATGTGTGCAGGTAGCGTGACCTTGCTGCCTCCTCCCCCGGCCATCAGCCAAGCACGTGGAGTTTCGCCGTAGGCCCCACTGCCTGCAGTGTACGCCCAGATTACAAGAGGACAATCGCTCCTGGCACATGCTAGCGGCTGCCCACACGCAAGCCCCGCCGTGCTGAGGTTGCGAACGTACAGAATGTGCCAGTACCCATTTTTTTTTGGCATTTTATGTTACAATCCAGGCAGGGGATTCTCCCCTGAATCCAGGTGGTGTGGCCACACGATCCTAACTGGTCCCGACCACACCTATCAGGAAAGGCGAATCAACGGAGTCGTAAAACGTGGATAGCACTGTTCATGTATGAGCGCACTGCAGCAATCAAGGTAGTGTCAACTCTTGTACTAGTGTACCATCACCTCCTAGCCTTTACTGTACATAGTGCCTTAGTGTGCCTCCTTAGCCAACTAACCGCCAAAGGAATAGTGTTTTTTTGTTGCGTACCACCGTCTCCCCTGAGTCGTACAGTTCATTCGGCGTGTGTACGAGGGCAGGTTAAGATGTGAGGAGCCAGGCCCAGCTGCATGCTGCTGCTGGCACGCAGCACGGGGAGTGGAACGGGAAGGGGCAGCGCACCGCAGGCTATCGCCGGCGCCGGCGGTGACCCCGCCACTCCGTCCTGCAAGCTGTGCAAGTTCCCCCCCGCCACAACGCCAAGGTATCGTTGTGTCGCACTTGGGTAACAACGCCAGGCGTGCTGGGGTGTCACGGTCCAGCGTGTGCAAGCGGCACGGTACCGGCAGCACGTGTCAACCGTGGCGTGTGGTTGCATCTGCAGCAGTTGGCACGATATTCCGCAGTGTTTC
>VFQN01002086.1_pt1 | contig 31860 bp, 55 predicted proteins | sample 3512371 | NCBI WGS metagenome assembly VFQN01 (sample SAMN10412370, study PRJNA504923) | tailings metagenome | isolation source: Replicate 2 from Balatoc abandoned mine | place: Philippines: Itogon, Benguet | collected 2017-08-28 | reverse complement strand
GAGGAGGGGGGGGGGGCGGGGGGGGGGGGGGGGGGGGGGGGGGTGGGGGGGTGGGGGGGGGGGCTGGGGGGGGGGGGGGGGGCGGGGAGGGCGGGAACTGTGCGAAAGGGGATAAGTGTGCTACGGTGGAACGGTGCGACGGTGCGAGGGGCTGGTCGCACTTCCATTGATGCAGCGCTATGCAGCGAGGTGGCTTCTACCATGACTGTGAAGGCTTTCGCTGCGGCGCTTGGCATCCCGACGAGGCAGTGCCTGGTGATTGTCCACGCACACAGGTGGTTCCAAGGAAGCGCTGGAAGGATGCTACTCCGTTAGGATATGCTGGACATGCTAGGCTGAAAGGTGTAAAGGGAACCGAGGCATACTACGTATGTGCCACAGGCCACGCAAGTGCCTGCACCGTGGGTCTCCCCTCGCCCCTGGCCGCCGCTGCCTGACAAGCAGAACCGGCGCATGACGGTACCTAGCGGATCCCCACGCCTGGCACTGTTTGTGGTTTGTTCATATGTTACAATGCCCCCATGGTGTCGGCCGCATGCCAACCCACAGGCCAGACGTAAGGAGAGAAACAGCCGCACTCCGTTATACACACATCCATGTGGTGTAGTTTGTCTTGAGCTGACTGCAAAGTGCCCTGTCAGCCTCCGACCGTCTTGCTTGTGTGCCAGCAACCACGCTCGCTCGCCAGGCGCTCCCAGGCGACTCCAGCGGACGGTATGTCACACACATCTAGGAGACAGATCACCATCACCAACGCACCAACCGCCACATCTCGTACATCTCACACATGTCGCCCAGCCTCGGCCACTAGCCACTAGTCCTGCTTAGCTTATCCTGTAGCTCGCCATATTGCCTCCCAAGCCCAGCGTACTGTATGTCACTGCGCTTCACTACCGTCGCTGCCACGCCCTGGACGATCACTGCTTAAACCCGAAAACGTAGCCTGCAATGCAGGGCCAGGCGGGGACACCGCCATTCCCCACGTCCCAGGCTACTGGTGATCGCCGCCCATCAGCAGGGCACTGTCGCCTCTCTACCCCCATGCCGCCTCACGCCCTCCTGCCCCCCGCCGCGCCCGCGCCCCCGCCCCACATTGCCTGCAGCACCGCGTTCACCTGGTTGGTCACCACCTGCTCCGCCACCTTGCCCACAGCCGCGCCCACCACCCCGCTGTTCACCATCCCGTCCGCCATGCTGCCCACCATCTGCCCCGCACGCGTGTTGGACAGCTCAGCCACCAGCGGCGAGGTCCCGGCCGGCACCGCCGCCTGCTGCTTGGTTGCCGCCGCCTGCTCCCCCGACCTGCCCGTAAGGCCCATGCCTTCAAGCATACTAAGCGCGCTCCCAAAGCCGTTGGCGCTCGCCTGCGTGCCCTGGCTGCCCCAGCCGCTGTTGACTGCTCCAGAGGTAGAAACCGATGCAGGGAGGCCCCCCAGGGCCCCCAGGCCGCCGCCGGCGCCGCCAAACAGGCCTCCCAGGAGGGAGCTGCCACCGGCAGTGGATGCCCCCATGAGGGAGCCGCCCTGGGCGGGGCCTAGGTCGCAGCCGCAGGTCTGGCCGCACCACTGGGTAACCTGGCAGTGGGATGCGCAGAAGAGTTTAAGGCCACGGTGCGCAATCAAGGACTGCTTCACGTAGAGCCTGCTTGCAATGCAACCATGATGTTGGGGCGCTGGACGCACTTAAGGGGTCCCGCACCTTTGCCATCCATGCCCACCCTGCCCCTGTTCCTGCCCCCTTGCGCACACACCTGCTTGTTGGAACACCGCTCTTTTATGCACTAGAACTATGTATCCCATGCCGCGCATACACTTGCCTCGCTATCCGCACCTGCTTGTTGACCCAATCCACGTCCTGCATGGCGGGCGCACGGCACTGGCCCGTGCGCTTCACGGCGTCGCAGCCGCCGCCCGCCGTGCAGAGGCCTGGGGGCGCGCATACCGTTGGACAAGGGCAGGGTGGCGGTTACAATGCTACGTCTCTTCCTTTCCAGACAGCTTCACACGCGCCGGTCACGTCCTGTTCCTCACACCCCGGCCCCGTCGCCACCCACCGTTGGTACCCCCATCCCCCAGGAGCCAGGACGTCCATAACGCCCTGTCCTTTGCCCCTGTGTCCCCTCAACCGACACAACTGACACAACCTCACAGCTGTGAAAATGTCAGACAATGTCTTATCAACCGGCCCCGCCAGTCACCAATACTCCTTCCATTCCCAGGAACGCCCACGACCCCCAACCCGTTGCCCCTGTATCCCACCTGGCCTGCCTGGGTGGCACCCGTCCACGCCGCTGCACGTCCAGCCGTTGGCCCCCGCCGTGGCCGCGCCCACTGTGGCTGTGACGCTGCCCGCCGGGCCGTCCCCGTGCGCGCCGCTGTGCCCCACCACGCTGAACTTGTAGCGCTGCCCGCTGACCAGCCCCGTCAGGTTGGTGCAGGCGCCACGGGAGATGCTGCCGTCGGAGGAGCGGAAGCCGGGGCCGTCAACACGCTCGGCGGACACACTGCAGCAGGGGAAGGGAGGGGGAGGGTTGCGGGAGGGGATGGGGGGTTGCGTGTGGGCGCTCTTTGGCGTTTGGGGACGCCTGTGCCACTGCGTACGGCACCGCATGCTGACAGGAGCCGCTGTGTCCTACAACCTGCAACACCGCTGCGCCTGGTCCTTAGGAGCCAGAGCACGCTAATGTGCCTGCCCTGTGCTGATGCTTCATCACACCAGGCTACTGTCACCCGCCGCGAGGTGCAGCGTGCGCCTTGCATGGCCAGCCTTGAGCCCCTGCACCCCTTTACCCGGGCACCCTGCCCCTCACCTCACACTCACCGGTACTCATCCACGCACTGGTCGCCCTCCACGCCATCCCAGCACGCTGTTGCACACCGGTATGCCCCACAGGGCCTGGGGCACCTACTGGGCGCAGCTTCTAACCGCACCTGCGCCTCGGGAGACAGTGCCTCACCTGGCCCCCGTACCCCCGCAACCTGAAACCTGCACCCCTGAAACCTGCCGCCTGCCCCCGGCCCCCAGCCCACGCCGGTCCTCGTCCACGCAATAGCCCCCCTTCCACTACACCGCCAGGGGACCTCCCCTGCGCCCTGCACCTCACACCCACCGGTACTCGTCCACGCACTGGTCGCCATCCACGCCGTCCCAGCACATCCGTGCGCCCCCCTCGAACGGCTGCACCCGCACGTTGATGGGGCGGCCGGGCGCGGAGGAAGCGTCGCAGCGGTCGCTGGGCGCGGCGATCACCTGGGGGTCGGGTCCGGGCGGAGGGGCGGTTTGGAGGATGTCTCAGGGCCGAGGAGGGTTGGCTCGTGATTGGCTGCAGGGCGCAGGTGGACCAGCCTAATTGGTGTATATCATGGTGGCAAGGTAGGCAGGGGAGAAGCACTTCCCACGCCCCACCTGGGCCTCCCCGCCCCGGAGGAACTTTGCGTTGTAGGCTTGCACGCGGAAGCGGTAGTTGCGGCCGTTGGTGAGGCCGTCCACCACCGCGTTGAAGCCGCCGGTGGAGGTGGACTGGGGGAGGTCAAGGGAGGGCAGCAGGGATGTGCATGAAATGCGTTTGACGGAACAATCCATGGTACGTAGGCTGGCAACGGTGAGTGAATCAGGCAGTAGAAAGGCGCATGGCGGCTGGGCCCTGGCCGTAGGCATGTCGTACCTGTACGGCGCCGGAGGTACGCAGGTACGGGTCCTCCACGTTTACCACGTAGGTCGACACGCAGCCGCCGTTGTCGGGCGGCCCCCACGTCAGGATGACCTTGCCATCCTTGGGCGTGGCCTGGAGTGGAGATTGGAGAAGCGGGTTATTAAAGGGCGGGGTCAGAAAAGGGGGTGTTGGTGCACCGCCACGCAGCACACGTAGTACGACCCCGTGCGTGCGGCTTCGTACACCGTGACGAAGGCGTGTGCCTTCGGCAGTTCCGGTACATCAGGCAGCAGGAGCGACACACGAGCCCTAGCAGGTAGCACTAGTGCCTTGCTTCACTACGCTCCCACCTTGAGGCCGGTGGGCAGGCTGGGCGCCACGTCGATGCAGCCGTCGCTGCCACGTGCCAGGACCACGGCCTGCCCGCGCACCACCGCGCCGCCGCCAATCAGGCCCGCCAGCGCCGTCAGCAGTACGGCAGAGGCCAACCGTACGGCACGGGAGGAAGGGGAGGAGGAGGGGGGCAGGGAAGGGGACAGGAGGCGGGTACGAGTGCGGGAAGGGAGGGCACGTGGGCGGCGGGGGCCGGCTGTGGCGGAGGCGATGGCGGAGGCCAGGGTGGATGGGTGGATTGCTGTTGCGGTGCGGCGTGCAAAGGTGGTGGTATCGTACATCTTTGCTGTTGTGTGGACCGGTGGGTCACTATGCGCTGTAGAGAGCGGTAAGGTGTAGGCCTAGTATGAGAGGTCCAGGAGGAGTGCTAAGAGAGGGCATGCATCACAAGACCGAAGCACACAGGGTCACAAGACGCGAATCGCGGGTGCTGTGGGGATAAGCTAAGCGGTGAGGGCTTTGGCGTCGCCTCTGGGTTATACATGAGCGCGCCCTTGTACTTATGACAAGACGGCTAGGACTCAGTCGTCCCAATGCCTGCCATCCTGTCAAGATGCTTGTTACTAACGGCTTCCTGTGACGGGCGATTCCACCATCTGCCAACCGCCAAGCTGTCAATCGCTAACCGCTGGCCACGTGCCGACCCACCGACCCAACAGCTGCCTACATCCGCAGCTTCAATGCAGCAATCCCCAACGCATCGCGTCATCTTTTCGCGCACGAAGTAAACAATTGAATTCGCGCATGGCAGCGCAGCAACTCGCCAGGTAGCACGATTGCGCCCCACCCTTCGCCGCAAGGTGAACGCCAACCGCCACCCATAAACCAACCTCCAGGTCGTCAAACAAAACCCCCGCAACGCCTCCTGTTGTACCAACTTCTGGAAACAAACTTTTACCCTTCCCGCAGCCAATCCTGAACTCTTATCCCGCATTTTATACCCACCATCCCACGTCTCACCGACCGGTAGCTGCTGCCCACCATCTGCACCCGCCCCTACACCTCCACCCCCTCCACCACCACTGGCGCGTACTCGTCATCGCTGTCCTCCCCCAACACCTCCACACCGTCAAACTGCCAACCCACGGTGCGGGACAGCAGCGCACGCAGCTCCGCAGCCTGCAGGCAATTGAGAGAGGGAGCAGGGGAAATGGGGGAGGGGACTTCAGTGCTCTTGCTCATCAGTCGGCCAGTGGATGTGAGTGGCATCACTCCTTTCATGCGCCAGCACATGTTGGGGCGACATCCCACACGCCAACGGCCACCAAGCAGTTGCATCATGTGCACACTGCATGAAAAACCTAGTACCACCCTTCCCTTTCACCCGTCGCCTTCCCCTGCCCCTTGCCAGTCTGAACTCCCACATCACTTACCGATACCCTGATCGCAATACACCAACATCCCTGTCCCCGACCTGCGATCCTCCCCTTATCCCCTGCCCTGACGAACGGTCGGGATAAATCGCAACGACATTAGATACACCCTTGCCGTCACCCTCACGCAGCCCTTTGCTCCCAAACCCCACTACCACGCCCCCACACCCCACACGTGCCTCACCTCCCGGGCCAGCCCCTGCTCCACCCCCGCCGCCTCCCGCAGCACCTCAAAGTACCCCGCCAGGTGGTGCCGCAGGAAGCAGCCGCGACCGCCGCCCCCCACCAGCACCTCCTCCACCAGCGGGCCGTGCGGACCCCACAGACCCAGCGCGCCGCCGCCGCCCTCCGCACTCACACCCACACCGCCATGCTGCCCCTGCTGGTGCTGCTGCTGCCCGTGTGTGTGTTGGTGTGCGTCTGACAGCGCCATGGCCAGCTGTGCTCGCAGGGCTGCTGTGAAAGCTGTGAAGGCCGGCACGTGGCTGGACAGGGGGCCGCGCTCGCACTGGAGGAACAGGGACACCAACGCCCGCCACTGCCGGAAGCCTGCATGTGGGTTGCATGTGGATTGGTTAGGGACAGGCCTGGTAGCTGCCGGAAGCCTGCGTGGCGCATGCGGTAGGGGGCAGCGCGCTTCACTCGTGTGCAAATGGTGGTTCCGGTATGGATTGGGATGGGCATTCAGCAGCACAAAAGGGTCTGACAAAGGGCACCCTTGAGCGCCACAACCCAGCGTTTGGAGGAAGGCCTCTCAAAGCTAGCAACTGCTCGCCATGCGCTAACCGTCCGCCCCGTGCGCCTGCCCAGGGCCCCAGCCAGCACACTTCACGCACCTTGGAGCGACTGGCCGCACACGAAGGCTATGAAGGCGAACTGCATCTCCCCCACCAGGGCCGCCACCTCGCCGCCCCACCGCCCCGCGGCAGCTGCCTCCAGCTGCGCCGTGCGGTCGAGGTTGAGCGCCGTCAGCTGGGCGGGGGTCAGGCCTGGGGCCGACAAGGGGCAGGGGCAGGGGCAGGGGCGGGGATCAGGCCTGAGGTTTTCAAGGGGGGCAGGGGCGGGGCCGATTGAGACAAGGGCACAGCGGTAGGACGACGCAGCAAGCCGACGGGGTTTTGAGGCGAGGAGCGGAGAGGACGGCAACAGGGAGCACTGGGGGTTAGCGGCAGCTGCAGCGGAGGTCCTATGGCGCATTGCTGGTTGACGATCGTGCTGTGCGCATTACCACTGCCAACATCGCGTCTGACACGTAAGGTCCCCATGCCCCTGTGTCAGTAGTCCCTTCAACTCCGGCCCCTAGCTCCTCCGTCTGCAAAGCGCTAGGATATCCTGACGCTCGCACACCTCACTACGGTCTGTTCCCCGCCCCGACCCCGCCTCCCACGCACCCGCCGTCTTGACCAGCCGGGTGAGGGGCGTGTAGAAGCAGCGCCCTGAACCGACAGGGGCAGCAGCGATAGCAGCAGGGGCCTGGGCGGGGTCCGTATCCACGCCTGCCCCTGCTCCACTGCCTTGCCCCCCTGCCGCTGCCGCCGGCCCTGCCCCGTCCACTTCCATAGCTTTCGCCTTCGCTGCTGCCTCCTTGGCGGCCCTGGCGGAGCGGCCAGCCTGCATGGCATGCATGGCGTGGGGCGTGGGGAGCGTTATGGTTTGTGGCAGTGTTCCTGTGCGGGGTATGAGTTGTTATGTACCACGGTCAGGTCACAGGGGATTGGGAACCGGCAGCGACGTGGTGGCACGGCGTAGTTAAAGGGCGCAGGCCGAGGTGCCCGGGGCACCCATAGCAAGGACAGGACCTATTCAAAGACTCTGTAGGGCCAGGCCTCATCCGCGCAACCATGCTGAACCTTCTAGGCACCCCCGGCTTTGTCCGACGCCCCGCGCGCATGCCGTACGTTACGCAGGCCTCTCCAGTTGCAAATCCAAGCCCCATCCCGCCCGTCCCTCCCGCACCATACCCACCCCCAACTCACCAGCAGCTGCTCCTTCAGCCGCACTTCCGCCTCCGACGGCGGGCCCCCCTCCCCATCCTCCTCGCCCTCCCCGCAGCCTCCCTCTGCCGCCGCCTCCGCCGCCGCCTCATGCGCCGTACCAATGTGTCCCCCCACGGGCTGTACGGCATCAATGACCCGTGGGTCAAGGCAGCTGGTCAGCTCGCGCCACGTCTGCCATGCGTGCAGGTTGTACGGCGCTAGGCCCGAGTCGAACTCGTACCGCCGTACGCCTGCAGCGTAACGCTCGGCCTGCAGGAAGTAGACAGGGCTAAGGAGTTAGCACAGCGCGGTATCAAGGTGGACCCGTCCGCCCTGATGCGCTGTAAACGCCCACGCCCTCCTCTGGGTTTCACGTTGCCTCCTCCAAGTTTCAGGGGGCCTTCGGCTCCCCTGCGTAGTATTGCTGTCCTAGAACCCCCATCTGTCGACCTGTCGTCACGCGCTACATGTGCATTAGCCCCTGCTGCCCCCCCTGCCCCACCTCGTCCTCCGGCAGCTCCACCAGCAGCTCCTGCTGCGGGCTGTAGCGCCGCACCACCACCGCCCCACGGCCGCCAGACCCGACAGGACCGCCCGCCCCTCCGCCTGCCCCTCCACCTGCCCCTTGTGCTGTGGCGGGCACGTGGAAGAAGAAGCCTGTGACTGGGCCCATGCCGCCGCCCCGCTGCGGGCTGCCGGGCACGCTGTAGCAGGCGAAGTGCGGCCCGGGGGGCAGCATCTTGACGCCGCAGAAGCGAGGCCCGCAGTGGAAGGCCTGAGAGAATGGTAAAACGTGTCTTAAGCAAAGCGAGCGCACCGTTATATTTGCAGTGAGCCCGTGCAATGTGAGAGCTGGGTGATTGGGTGCATGGTGCGGAGGGAGGGAAGGGAGCATACCGGTGCGTCAGGCTGCTGCACAGGGCCAGGCAGGGTTTGGAGTTATGCGTGCTTAGTACTGTGTCAACGTATGCTTAGGTAGTGATGATAAGGGCACTGCATGTATGGTGTGGCTGGGCAAGGGGTTGGGGCCTGCGGCTGGGCAGGCAACGTCTGGACCCCACCATGTGGTCGATGCCGAAGTAGGAGCCCTCTGGCAGATCTAGCACCAGCAGAGTGCCGCCTTGATCAGCCAATTGCTGCGCCACGCTGGGGTCTAAATTTAGCGAGTAAGGCGCAGCCATCCTTCGCGGAACTTCTATCCCGCCACTGTCGCTGGACTGTGACAACTAGGAGCGGCACTTGCAAGCGGTATATGTCGTTTATATATTAACTTTGTCCGGTAGTGAAGTGTTGCAAACAAGTGCGGCCATGCGCGGGCAACATCGCTAATATGGCCCACCGGGTCAGTCGTGCCCATGATGCTGCCAGAAGCGAATGCCTTACAAGATACATAAATATTTTATAAAATTGCACAAAAGTCCTGTACTTCGCCGACTGCTTTTGCGCCAGGGCCTTGCAGGTAAAGGTCTTTCGAAAGTCAGGACAGCCCTACGTAAGGTGCTCCGCAGGACAGACGGCATACAAATTGGGTGTAAGCCCAAATGCTGCGGAGTCTGATTGTGCGTCGATGAAGGCGGTCGCCAGGGTCCCCAGCTCGCAGGACTTGTCAAAAGCGGCACCAACCGCCCTGCAACACCCATGCAACGCAGGACACACATTGAGTCCTACTACCACATACAAAGAAAACTGCTGGCTAGACTCCAGCCTTTTTCGCAGTTGCTGAGAATACCTAGCCTCGCGATCTGGTGTTCGTCCGGTGGTCCGTTAGCGGTTGCCTCGTGGCTTTGGTTAAGGCCAGGGCGCAGGGGGGCGTGGCCGATCTGGCTCCTCAATGCTTCAAGTGAAGAGCCCTGCGGGTTTAATGCGTCACGCCGTGTCCCAGTGCAACAAATGTGGTGGCAAGGCTCGCGGGACAGGGGAGGCCCCAAACGCTCGCTCCCCGCAAGTCCCCCTGCAGTTCCATGCGCCCCGGTTCACCGGGGACGCTGGTCCTGGCCAAGGCTGGCCACGAGGCAGGCCTAATCAGCAATGCGTTCCCCCTGTGCTCAAGGGCAGAGGGGCTGACTGGGTGCAAGGCTGCAGGTGTAGGGGTGAGGGCCTGCAGGGCTGTGCAGGGTGCCGTGAAGCAACGCATTGACATCCGGCCGGCGACGTCGGCTACACTGGATCACTGGTGCAGCACGCCGCACGCGTGCTGGTGGATGTTGATCGGCAGGGCGCTACTTGCTTCTTGGACAGGAGCCACCGTTTGGGCTATACTTTCATTGCCTTGAGAGCTACCCACCATACGCCATGCACCAAGCTGAGTGGGGGAGCCATTGGACTGGCAGCACTTCGCACAGCTACGCATCTCCGCTTGGGGGGGACCAAAACTGTAAATCCATACATACATACCTCCGCTTGCTGGCAGCAGTCAGCAGCAAGTGCACAGGGCGGCGCACCAGGGCAGTACCCGGTCTAGAACCTGCCGCCGTCACCATGGCCAAGCTTGCTCAATCAGCAGACGCAGCAGCACTTGCAAGTTACAACAGATAGTTCCAGACGGGCCAGACCCACGCTTCCTGCCAGGTTTCTTGCTCCCGTTCCCTGCCACATTTAACCCAACTGCAACCATGCCTTTATCTGTGTCACGAGTGCGCAACTGTCTGTCACACCAGGCCACACGGTTCCCACCGTTCCACACAGTTCCACGCCAATCCGAAACCTGCCACACCAAGCTGCTACACGCCTCTCCATCGCTCCTTCCCATCCACTAAACAGCCTCCGCAGGGCCGCGCACGCCAATAAAACAGTAGCGACACCCTGCCCAAGCGCTCTCTCCCACGCACTCACTCTAAGAAAAGAACACAGCTCACCACCCATCCACCTTCCGCCCATACTCCCTTTCGCTCAGAGCAACAGAAGAAAGAAGAACCCGTCACCGCAGTGCACATTACCCCATCTCGTCTCCTCGCTCCTCCCCCAACACCTCGCTACCACACACTCTCCCCTTACTTGCCCTGCTCCCCCGTGTACGGCGTGACCCCGTGACCCCGCGGCCCGCAGCGCAGCCCCGCCAGCGCCTCCATGCGCCCCGCCACGCCCCACAGCCACTCGTCCCGCCACGCCTTGGCCAGCAGCGTCACGCCGAACGGCAGCGTCACAGCCGTGGGGCCGCCGGCGGCCAGGGAGGCGGCGCGCTTGCGCTGGGCCTCACTGGCACCCTGCAGGGGCGGCGCGGGCGCGAGGACAGGAGGCGGGAAGGAGAAGGCGTGGGCTGCCAACCTTTGTCGTATGCAATTTCAAGGCGGCAAAACCTACTGTCGAATGTGTTTAGGCGGAGAGCAGGACCTCGGGCAGGGACCCAGCCGACCACCGCGCCCAGGAACTCCCACAACGTGCAGTGCCGGCACCCCATCTCACCCCAGCACTGCTGGGGCGCAGCTACCGTACGCACCTCGCCCAGCTGCGCCGAGTCGTACGACACCAGCCCCGACGGTACGGCAATGCCGCACATGTCCAGCAGGTTGACGAAGTTGGTGAAGCGGCCCAGCTTGGCGTTGCGGCCCCAGGTGGGCGGCTGCGCGCACTCCTCCTCCTGCACCTCCTCCACCGTCCAGTGCGACAGCGCCGTGGGCACCAGCAGCAGGTCCACGCGTGACAGCTCGTCCAGGGCACGTGCCCGCAGTACGGCCATCTGGGCCATGTGGTCGTACACGTCACTGGCGGTGAACTTGCCTGGGGCGAGATGGGGGGATCCAGGGGAGAGTTTGGGGTGTTGGGGGCACTGCGAGTGCAAGCTGCAAAGTGCATAGCATGTGCCACCAGATCGGGAGTAGGATGCACGTTATGGCGCAACGTTATTGTGTAGGGAGCTTGCGGTCAGCCCCACCTGCCCCCGAGATGATGGCGCGGGTCACAGGCAGCAACCGCTCGTCCAAGACCACCGCCGCCTGCGCCTCGCCGCCCGCCACGCCGCCCGCCACCGCCGCCTTGTACGGCTCGCCCGCCTCAAGGAAGGTACGGATGCCGCTGTACCGCTCGGCCACGAAGGACGTGCCGTACAGCATGGCGGCCACAGCCATGAAGGGCTCGAAGTCAACGTCAACCTAGGGTGGGGTGGCGGCAAGGGAAGGGAAGGATGTTGGGGTGGAGCTAGGGCTGCAAGGAGGTGCTCCCCTTCCGCCCTGCCCTGCCCCGCCCACGCCCACCTGCACGCCCCCTGCCTCCCGCAGCCGAGCCACTGCGGCGTCGAACTGCTGAGCGCACGCCGCAGACAGCGCCTCGCCGCCTGGGAGCGGTAAACAGGGTGGGGGAGGGCGCGGGAGAGGCGTGCTCACACGTACTGCGCAACGCGTGATGTGCATCGAGCAGGTGCAGCACGCACAGGTGTCGGTGCATACGCAGCGTACGGGGCCTTGCCACAAGGGGGAAGGGTACAACAAGGTAAGGGCGCAGTGCAGGCGAGGCACGAGGAGTACCGTATGCACCAGTCTGTCACGCTGGGTAATCTCATGCGGCCAAAGCGATTTACGGGTCAATCCAGGACACCCATCACACACCCGCACTGTCCCGCTGCAAATTGCGGCACCCATCCCACCCTCCTCCAACGCCACCGCATGAACCGCCGCACCCCGCATCGCCGAACATCGGCCCCAACCCCAGCCCACACCTAGCTGTTCCCCACCCGCCTACCCACCTGGGCACGCCCAGTCCAGCTGCGAGCGCGAGGGCACGCCAAAGCGGAACCCGCTGGCGGGCGGCGCCGCCTCGGGCGCCAGGGCCGGCGGCACGCGCCGCCACGTGTCGTGCGGCCCCGCCGCCGCGCTGCGCATGACGGCCATGAGCTCCGCGCCGTCCGCCACGCTGGCGGCGAACACCGTGAGGCAGTCCAGGGAGGCGCAGGCGGGAACCACCCCTGGGGCAGGGAGGGAAGGAAGGAGGGTCCAGCAGGGGTTAGTACCGTAGTAGGGATGTGAGGCACTGGGTGGGGCAAGGTGCAGACGCTGGCACAGGGGTCCAGCAAGGGTGTTCTGCAAGTTTGCAAGTTTGCAAGCTTCGCGCAGTGAGCCGCAGTGGAATGCGCCTGCTGCGCTGCATCCGGACGCTTCCCTGGCTCCTGGCGCTGCTGGCCTTGTGCCTCGCATGAACCGCACCACCACGCAGACAAACGAGCAGTGCGGAAACCCTGCACTCCCTGGCACCGAAACCCCTGCACCCACCCACTGTGGATACGCTGCCCACGGTCGGCTTGACGCCCACGCAGCCACACAGCCCCGCGGGCACGCGCCCCGAGCCGGCCGTGTCGGTGCCCAGCGCGAACGACACCAGGCCCGACCCCACGGCCGCGCCGCTGCCGCTGCTGCTGCCGCCGCTGATGAAGCGGCAGTCGAAGGGCGAGCGGGGCACGGCGTGGGGCGTGCGGGTGCCCACCAGGCCCGCGGCAAACTGGTCCATGTTGGTCTTGCCCACGGCGATGGCACCTGGGGGTAACAGCGTGAAGGGATCATGGTAACTAAGGTTGAAGGGGATGGGGAGACGGACTAGGCCAGCGGAACTCGGAGCCCAGCCAGCACAGACAAGCATCAGCATTCAGCGGTGTGAAGTGCTGTGAAGTGACAGGGAGACGCATAGCGAGCTGGTACCTGCGCCTGGGGGGGGTGTCGATTATAGAGTGGGTTGTGTGGGGATGGGGGCCTGGGAGTTGGTGGGACGACAGGAGCAAAGCTCAAGGCTAAGGAGCGGCATGTGGGCACGTGAGACATTGTGGGCAGGTGTGTGCTCTTGGTAGGTCAGGCAGGTGGTCGTACGGAGGATGACAGTCGGGGGAGGCAGGGTTGGCTGCCCGGAAGCTGGTCGGCGGGAGTCCACGTGGGCCCCACGCTGCGATCTATCGTGATCGGCAGTGGCGCCTTTATAAGCCGAGGACACAGGACCCTGGAACCTGTTTGCAGTATATGTAATGCTGCCTTGTAGGCAAAGTATCAGCTTACGGCAGGCGCAGTTCCCAAAAGGTACACATGCGAAGCTTTACCTGCAGCGATCAGCGCACCGACGGCAGGAGCGCTTTGTGCTGGCGTGTAACTGAAGCCAGGACATGCTGCTGTCGTAGGAGTGCCGGCCAAATCAACGTTGTCCTTGACGGCAAAAGGAATGCCCCACAGACTCCCACGCTCGACCTCAGGCACGCCCTCAAGCTCTTTGCATCTTTCCAGCAAAGTTTCCAGAGTTATGAGGTGTAGGAAAACGCCCGGTGCAGATTGCAGTTTAGGGTAGATGGCAGTAACGAGTGACGACGGAGTGCAAGCCCCTGACGCGTACGCAGCGCGCACGCTGGCCAGGTCCAGTGTCTCTGGGACCATAGCAAGGGTGAGTCTACAAGTCTGGGAGTCTCGGGTTTCGGTTGGCTCGCCAAAGCTGGTTGCAGTATGCCGGCCCAGGTGGATCACCGTAAAAGTGTGCTCAAGATGCAATGTACCCAACACAGATGGTCTCTTAGGTGTCCCTGCTCGTGTAGGTGGTTGTGCAGTTCCTTCCGCGGTTCCTGCAACACCGCCGGTTGGCGGTTGGCGGGACTCCCGCCGTTCCCACAATCCTTCATGATACCACAATTTATGGAACGGCGACCCCACCAGCTCTTTGTAGCCGGTTGCCTGACACCTGGACAAACACTCATAGACGTCGGCACGTAACAAATGGCCGACCCTCAACAACAGTGTGTGCTTATTGCAAACCGTGGAGAGGTTGCACGTCGCATTATCAAAACGTGCAATCGCCTTGGAGTTCGGACGCTTGCCGTCTTCACCACACCCGACGCCCTAGCGCCCCATGTGCGCGAGGCGACCAAGGCCGTCTGCCTGGGCGACAACCCTAGGGAATACACCAACGCAAAAAGACTCGTAGAGGTAAGACGTCCCCTTCAGGATCATTGACACACGGCGCGGGGGCGGTTGTGCTGGGTCCACGGGGCAACCCCAGTGGTTGGCGCGGTTCCTGCGCCAGGGCAGTGAGATGAGATGGAGTGAGCATCAGGACATGCAAGTGCGCAACTACCATTTCAAAAGAGAATGACATGCACTGGCGTTGCTTCGTGGAATATGGCCCTGCAATTGGCCCTTTCTCTGTGCACGACCGGCATCCAGTTTGCCTAAATGGTAAAATGACACGGATCTGCACTATTGTTCCTTGTAACAGGCAAAGTATCAATTAACACCATTTACATGAGTACTAAATGACTAAGATGGCCCCCACGTGAACCGACCGCTCGACTGCCCCTTTTGCACTGCACTGCGCTGCGTCAGATCGCCGTCCAACACGGCGCCACCGCGGTGCACCCCGGCTATGGCTTCCTGTCGGAGAACGAGTCGTTCATGGAGGCCATCACTGAGGCAGGCGTGGTGTGGCTGGGCCCCATGGGCTCCACCATGCACGATTTCTCCCTCAAGCACGTGGCCCGCGAGATCGCCAGCAAGGCCGGGGTAAGTGCACTGCGCGACGGCCAGAAGCTTAGCTGTATTGATACCATCATGTAGAGCTGTCGCTCGAGGCTTGTTAGCCGCTGCAGGACTGGGGCGCTGGTGGCGCAGTGCAGTACATGCACCTGGTGCCACGTGGAGGCACCCCTTCCCTTGCCAAGGGCCTTGGCTCGGGGGAAGCTGCCATCCATTCCATCTGCTACCAACTGCCTGCCCAGAGGCCCGCAGTTACCCCACATCTAGCGCACCAATCCAGCCCCATGCTCACTCCCACACCCTCACCTCACCTCTCACCTCACGCCCACTTAATCGACCCCTACCTTCTCCCACCCTGCCTTACCCTATCCCACGTTGCTCCACTCCACCAGGTTCCCATCCTGGAGGGCAGCGGCCTGGTGCAGTCCGCCGCCGACGCGGTGGCCGAGGCGTCCAAGGTGGGCTACCCCGTGCTGCTCAAGGCCACGGGCGGCGGCGGCGGCATGGGCATCTTCCTGTGCCGCGGCGACGACGACGTGCACAAGCACTTCGAGACCAGCCAGCACCAGGGCCAGGCCTTCTTCGGCAACGCGGGCGTGTTCGTGGAGAAGTACATTGAGAAGGCGCACCACGTGGAGGTGCAGATCTTTGGCGACGGCAACGGCAACTGCATCCACCTGGGCGAGCGCGAGTGCTCCATCCAGCGCCGCCACCAGAAGGTGGGTCGGGTCCAGGTCCACGGCTCCTGCCCAGCCGCCATCAGCTCGCCATCCTCGGCATGCGCGGCTGGACCCACACACGCTACTCAGCTGCACCACGTTCGTTGCGACTGCCTTCCACGCAACTACATTTCCTTTCCGCCCTGGAGTCCATCCTTGCCACGCCCGCGCTCCCTTGCAAACTCCATCACTCCAAACGCCCCTCGTACCCCCTCTCATATCCGCAGGTTCTGGAGGAGACCCCCTCCCCGCTGCTGGACGAGGCTCTGCGCTCCTCGCTGACGTCCGCCGCCGTGGCGCTGGGCCGCGCCTCCGCCTACCGCTCTGCGGGCACGGTGGAGTTCTTGGTGGACGAGGCCACAGGGAAGTTCTACTTCCTGGAGGTCAACACGCGGCTGCAGGTGGGTGAGAGGTGGGGGGCGGGGCACGAGACGCGGTGCGTGTCACGTGGTGCTTCTGTGGGTGACACGTATCCTCCGTGGGCGCGTGCGCGGGTAGGGAACTACACGCGGCTGCAGGTGGGGAACAGGTTGGGCATGGGGCGGGGGAGAGCCCCATTGCGCGTTTGGGTTAAAGTGTGTGCGGCACGTGCGCGTTACCGGAGCTGGAAAATGAGGGCGGGGCCGCGGGGATGTGTTTGGGCAAAGGCCGGCGTAAATGGAGGCGGGGCTGTTCGTGAGAGTGATGGGGTGTGCGTGTGGGGCTTATGACCGAGCCGTCTCTTGCGGCAGCTGCACCATAGGGTGTGCTGGTCCTGCTGCGAAGACCTAAACTGCCGTTCCTACCTGTTCCTACCCGGTCTTGTCATGCGGCGCTGTTCCTGCATGCAGGTGGAGCACGGCATCACAGAGATGGCCCACGGCAACATCGATGTGGTGGAGGCGCAGCTGAGGCTGCAGCTGCCGGGCCTGGCCCCCGAGGGCGGGGCGGAGGCGCTGCTGGCCAGCCTGGCGGCGGCGCCGGCGGTGGGCTGTTCCATCGAGGTGAGGGGAGCGGGGATGAGCTGGCATGCGTTTGAAAGCTGCAGCATGTAGGGCAGTGGAGCGGGGTGCGCCGCTTGCGTTCCGCGGAGGGGGCTTGATGAGTCTCGCAGTACTGAACTGCGTGGCCACATGTTCTCGGGATGCTGCATGCGTGCGTGATGAGTGTGGACCGTGCCCTGAGGGGCTGGTAGCGAGCGGCGGGTAGGGCATTGTCTAAGCTCTGGCTCGTGCTCGCCACATGGCCACGTCCCCAGGTGCGCATCAACGGCGAGGACCCGGCGCACGACTTCATGCCCTGCCCGGGGCTTCTGGGCGAGGTGTCCTTCCCCGACGGCTGCATGGACCACGTGCGAGTGGACACGTGGGTGGAGACTGGCACAGAGGTGGGTTGAGACGCTGTTGCTGGTCACTGGTTGGGCTGGGCCCCCGCTTGCAATACCGGTAATGCTAAAGCTAAAAAAAAAAAAAAAGCCGCTCGATCACTGTGGTGCGTAGAGGTGGCCATGAGCACGGTCATTGAACACGGGAGCATTGGCAGCTGCCTGTTGTTGTTGTGCTTGGTGGAGTCTGGGTCGACTTTGCGTCGACAACGCACCTTACGATGCCCCTCCCGCCCCTGCCCTCCCCCCGCCTTCCCGCTGCAGGTGAGCCCCCACTACGACTCCCTGCTGGCCAAGCTCATGGTGTGGGCGCCCACCCGCGAGGAGGCGGTGGCCAAGATGGCGGAGGCGCTGGCAAAGACGGAGCTCAAGGTGAGCAAATCCCTGTTAGGTTTCTTAACCATTCTCGTGCTAGTGCACATGCGTGCGCGCAGCAGTGCGCGGCAGCAGCCCGACATGGCGGGTGCAGGGTGAACACCCGGTGGCCTAGTGCTCCCTTGTATTCACAGCGTGCAGCAGCTTGCAACCCATGTATCCACGGCTGCCACCCACCCCGTGCGCCCTTTACATGCTCCCAACTTTCATCTACTGCTGCCCCACTCTGCCTCACTCTGCTGTCCCCAGGGTGTGCCCAATAACGTGGAGTTCCTGCGCGCCGTGGTGGCCGACCCGCGGTTCAGGGCGGGGGACACCACCACGCGCTTCCTGGAGGGCTTCCACTTCGTGCCGCACGTGGCGCAGGTCATCACGCCAGGTGGGCCACCACCGCTGTCGCATTCAGGCATCCGCAATTACCCGTACCGCTGACCGACATGGCCCTTCCTGACATCGGTACGCGTTTCCATTCAGGCGCACCGACCCACACACGCCGTGCTCAAGCAAACCTTTTCCATCCACCTCCCCGGTCCCCCGCAGGCATGCAGACCAGCGTGCAGGACTGGCCCGGCCGCGCCCGGCTGTGGCACGTGGGCGTGCCGCCCTCCGGCCCCATGGACGCGCTGGGCCACCGGCTGGCCAACGCGCTGGTGGGCAACGACGAGGGGGCGGCGGCGCTGGAGTTCTCGCTGCAGGGTGCGTGGCTGGCTGGTTGCCACTCCGTTTACAAGGTGTCAGGAGACGCCCATGCGCAAGCTTAACCTGTGAACACATGGCACTCCCTAGCGCAAAGTGGGTGAATCGGACGGATGTTACCTTTCAGGCCAGGCCTGCCTACCGCTGATTGACCTGCCTGCATGCTCCTTGACTGCTCCCTTGGCAATGGCCCCAGGCCCCACGCTGCTGTTCCACTGCCCTGCGCTGGTGGCGCTGAGCGGCGCGCGCTTCCACGCCACGCTGGACGGCGTGCCGGTGGCGTGGCACAGCAGCTTCAGGGTGGCGGCAGGGCAGACGCTGGCGGTGGGGCAGGTGAGGGACGCGGGGCGCACACAGGCAAACGCACGCGCCCAGCCGGGGAAGACGAGGCCCAAATTGTGATCAACCGTATGCTTACATCTTACACTGCTGTACTCGCGAGGGGATATGGGCGCAGTTTGGGTTTGAGTGCAACAGCGTGCTGACTGGTTTGGCGACTTGTGTGTGTTAACTCTCCGCAGATCCAGGGCAGTGTGGGTGTGCGCGGCTACCTGGCGGTGCGCGGCGGCATCGACGTGCCCACCTACCTGGGCAGCAGGGCCACATTCCCGGGGGGCAAGTTCGGGGGATACCAGGGCAGGTGAGCGATGTGGGGTTGTGGACACTCCGGACAGCGCCATCCTGTCGGTGCAGGCTTCCGCCAAGGGCGGCCGGTGTCGCGCTCAGTGTCACTCTCGTCATCGTTTCCTGTCCTGTGCTCAGGCACTGAGCGGTATGCTTACCGTACACGGGTACGCCCGTGCTTCCTCCCTCACCTCCTCGATTAACCCTACACCCTGCAATAAACACCACCAGGTACCTGCGGGTAGGTGACAGCCTGCCGCTGTCCAAGGCCGCTGATGTGGGTGCACAGCCGGTGGCCCTGCCCGAGGAGCTGGTGCCCGCCTTCGGGGGTGAGCACAGGGTTAACACCAGTGACCTACCGTGCCTGGGCCCTTGGTGACAATACCGAATAGCGGGCCTCCTGGCACCTGTCGGTGACTCTAGCAAACGTGGAGCGTGAACAGCTGACAAATCCTTTGTCTCATCGAAGGCATCTCTAGTATTGTGTTCCTTATCATGCCGTCCTTACCTCCGCAGCCGTGCACAACGGTGACAAGAGCTCCAGCTGGGAGGTGGGCGTCATCTCCGGCCCCCACGCCGACCCCGACTTCATCACATCGGCCTTCATGGAGACCTTCCACTCCTCGCCCTACAAGGTGAGCCCATGCCCCAGTCCTGGTGCTCACAACCGCGCACATAGTCAGCATGCTGGCACTTGGAAGCATGGCCATCCTCTCATCCTCATCCATCTGCAACAACCCACCATGTCCAATGAAGCATCATCTCGCTCGCCACTACTCACACCCCTGATGTGTGCATGGCTGGCGCCCACATCGCAGGTGCACTACCAGTCCAACCGCCTTGGCGTGCGGCTGGTGGGCCCCAAGCCCGAGTGGGTGCGCCCCGACGGCGGCGAGGGCGGCACGCACCCCTCCAACGTGCACGACCACATCTACGCGCTGGGAGCCATCAACTTCACGGGCGACCACCCGGTGGTGCTGACGGTGGACGGACCCTCGCTGGGCGGCTTCGTGTGCCCCGCCACCATCACGTCCACAGAGCTGTGGAAGATCGGGCAGGTGGGTGCTGACTGCCGCTTGACGGCTTGCTTCCAGCCGCCGCACGGTACATAATGCCCTGACGTCGCTCAGACGGACGGCTGTCTCATGCTTGGCTTTCATGCTCCTGATGCCAGTGTGCTTAAGCCGTCTTCAATGAGGTTTATATGCTATGTCTTGTACGGTGTGCTACGTACGGTGTACTGCAGGTACGGCCGGACGACAGCGTGGTGTTCAAGCGGCTGACCCTGGAGCAGGCCATGGCGCAGCGCCTGGCCACCGACGCCATGGTGGCCGCCGTGCGCTCCATGGCGGAGGCGGGCGTGGCGGCCGAGGCTGCCGTACAGTCGTGCAAGGCCGCCGCCGCTAAGGCCGCCGCCGCCGCAGCGGCGCCCGACGTGCCCCTGCCGCCCAGCCGCGCGCTGACGAGGGAGATCCCCGCGCGGGAGGGCTTCCCTGGCGCCCAGTACAGGTGTGGCGTGCCCCCACGGTGTTCTATCGAGCCCCCAGAGGCCGCACTTTTAGCTGGAACCCACAACATCCCACTCCTGTGTTGTCTGCAGCCCTATGTCGTACTTGTGGCCTTTTGGTGGGCAGCTGGGCCAGCTGTACTGGAACACATACGCTCTGTCCAGCCCACCACTTCTCCTGCTACTTATGCCGGCGTCACATGCATAACTCCACTTGCATGTGCGCACCCTTTACAGGCTCGCCGGCGACCGCTACGTGCAGGTGGACTACGGGCCCATGGAGCTGGACATCAAGCTGCGGGTGCGCGTGCACTGCCTGATGCAGGTGCTGGCGGCCAGGGCGGCGGCGGGGCAGCTGCCCGGCCTGGTGGAGACCAGCCCAGGCGTGCGCAGCTGCATGGTGGAGTACGACATCGCACAGATCTCCCCCGGCAGGCTGCTGCAGGTGCGGAATGGTTGTGCTGCGTACAGGTATTGCACGGACTGATTGCGCAGCGCACTCGGACATGTTGCACAGCACGGCCAATTCACCGTTCGCAAGCTACGGAGGTTCTGCACCAGATTGCATTCGCACCGGCTAGACTGGCATGGCAGCAACACACAAGCCTTAACACTATGCGTGCGTATTACTTTTCATGCCCTTGCGATGATACACCGCAGGTTCTGGAGGAGGCTGAGGCGCTCATCCCCGACGTGTCCTCTATGGTCCTGCCCTCGCGCGTCGTGCACCTGCCCATGGCCTTCGACGAGCGCTGGACGCACGAGGCCATCGCCAAGTACATGCGGTCCATCCGGCCCTCGGCGCCATACCTGCCCGACAACATCCAGTACATTGCGGAGAACAACGGCCTCACAGGCGGCAAGAAGGAGGTGCGTTGACGCAGGTTGTCGTCGACATGCGCTCCACGCACAAGCTTTGTGCGCTAGCTGCTTCTGCCCGGTACTGTCACGTGGACAAGCCTTGGTCTACACGCACACAGTGGCATATATAGAGTCGAAGGGGCAATGACGAAGGGGGGCCCCCTTTGACAGCCCCCTCCGGTAGTCTCCTGTCCCGGAATGCTGAAGTACCGTTGCCAAGCACTTGGACAGCTCGGGAAACCACTGTTCCACTGCCAACCTCCGTGTACACCTTCACGTGCACCTAGATGCACACCTGCGCCGGCCGCGCCTGGCCCACACCTGTCCACACGCCGCACCCCACACCCGTGCACAGGTTGAGCGGCTGGTGTTCGACGCCACCTACCTGGTGCTGGGGCTGGGCGACGTGTACCTGGGCGCGCCCTGCGCCGTGCCCCTGGACCCGCGGCACCGCCTGGTGACCACCAAGATGAACCCCGCGCGCACCTTCACGCACGAGGGCACTGTAGGCATCGGCGGCTGCTACATGTGCATCTACCCCATGGACTCACCAGGTGCGCACGTGCACCGGCGTGTCCCACCTGACCTTTCCATGCTGGCACCAGCTGGCAGTGGCACTCCTTCGCTACCGGTGTCCACATCAGGCGCTTGTGCGTGCCGTCATAGTGCATTCATGCATCCTTAGCGCATGCGCCTGTACTAGTGCTAGGACTTCAGATGTGGTGCACATCTTTTGGCTTCCTGCACTGACTGGCCACTGCCACCCCCACACAGGTGGCTACCAGCTGGTGGGTCGCACGCTGCCCATCTGGAACACCTTCGGCCGCAGCGGACCCTTCACGCCCGCCAAGCCGTGGCTGCTGCAGTTCTTCGACCAGGTCAAGTTCTACCTGGTCTCGGAGGCGGAGCTGGAGGGCATGCGGGCGGGCTTCGCCACGGGGCAGTTCGACATCGACATCCGGGAGTCCACTTTCGACGTGGCGGCGTACACGGCCATGGTCAAGAGCGTGGAGGCGGAGACGGCCGCGTTCAAGGTGGGTTACGACTCAGCGCCAGGGGCTCACCACTGTGGCGTCGGCATAAGTGTGGCGCGTGGTGGCTAAAGGGGCCCAAGGAGCACATGCGCCGAGCGAAGGGCACAGCGCCGAATCGAGCCTGTCGGAGGGCACGCTCAGCACCCTGAGCGCATCCCTGGAACCGCACGTTCAGCCTGCCGCCCCTCGTGAAGGACTACAACACTGTGCACCTGGCTGGCTTATTGACTGTTTTCGTGCCGCCTTTTCATTTCCCGACAGGCCACGCAGCGCGTCGCAATGGATAAGATGCTGGTGGCGGAGGCGGAATCGCTGGCGGAGCTGGCGGCGGCGGCGGCGGCGGCGGGCGCCGACAAGGCGGCGGCGCTGATGGCGGCGGGCGACGACGAGGAGGACGAGTCCGCCTTTGACAAGCCCGGGTTTGTCAAGGTGGGCGCCGCTCCTACTCGCATGGCACACACCCACAACACGGCCTGGCCCGTCCTCGTGCCTGCCTGCCTGCCCCTGAAGCATCCGCGGTACATGGTAGGCTGCCTACGCGTGCATTGGCGGGCTCTACACCGCTGTTTGACCCAGTTCCGGCATCCCTGCGTGGTCCCTTGCAGGTGACGGCTGCGTTCAGCGCCAACGTGTGGGACGTGCGCGTGGCGGCGGGGCAGCAGGTGGCGGCGGGGGACACGCTGGTGGTGCTGGAGGCCATGAAGATGGAGACCCCCGTCACGGCACCGGTGGCGGGCAAGGTGGTGGCCATCAAGGCCAAGCAGTCGCAGCTGGCCTCCTCGGGGGCCACCCTGGTGGTGCTGGACACAAACTGATTGGGGGCTCAGGCCAGCGGAGTGGGTGTGCTGAGGGCTGGCAGGATGTACGGCAGGTAGCAGGGGTTGGTGTGGGGGCAGACAGGGTGACTGCCCTGACTGGTTGTAGCGTGGACAAAGAAGAAGCCGCGGTGCCGGTGGAGAGGAGTAATAAACGGATGCCTTGCGTTTGCGTTGCAGATAATTGCTTGTGGTTTTGGGGAGGGGTTTATTGGCAAGTGGGTACGAGCGGCGAGGGGCAGGTGTGGCACTAGTACTGCTGTTTTTGGCCCTACGCAGGGCGTGTGGGAGGGCTGAGCGTTTGTGGCCGTGCAAGGCCTTGTGGCTCCAACTGCATCTTGCGCACCAGGGCAGCTTTCCGGGAAGTATTCGTTGACCACCAGTGCTCAACTGCAGCGCTTGGCCAACGGTGATCTTAAGTATAGTACTATTACAACGATGCTGCTTTGCTGCTTATCTTCCGGTCTGCTGGCTGACAGTCCGGGGAGTTGATGCACGCTTGTGCTCCTCTTTTGCATGCTGCCCACACTATCGATGTGGACACACTATTGTACCATCTTGGGCCGTTGGGCGCCCTGGGGTTTCGCACACGCATGCTGTGAAGCCAGCTGCCGTTTGCCTGCAGTGCATTGAAAGCCATTAGTAGAGGTCAAGTTCTCTATGACGTACGGTCACGGTATGGGCCGCAGTGCCGGCCTGGCCTGGCTTGGAGCGCAGGGTTGCACTACGGAAAAAAGTGTGTGGGTGTGTCCTAGCGCACCCACTTGCAAGCGCCTACACGGACTGCTGAGCTGTGTATAAGGAGCGTACGTGGTGCTTTCTACCGGTATACGGCACACACTTTCTGTAAGCTCAAGGCTTACCGCCAATGCCTACACAACGCGCCGTCTGTACCTCACTGCTCCATAGACCCCTGGTACTCTTGACCACAGGAGAACGTGCGAGGCAGAGAACTCCCGTGCGTGAACGTTGCATGGGGACAGCCAGAGGTTGGCCGGCAACAACCAGCCCAGGCATCCGTTACCGTGCTTCTGCCACACACAACAACAGGCCCGGTATCAGCCACGCTGGGACTTTGGGGGTTACAGGCATGACACTTGGCCGCAGAGCCATTCCGGTCTGCCTATCCGTTGCCAACTAGGACAACCCCCGCTCCGTCGCCCCTGGGCCATAAAGCCGGAAAGCAAGGGAGAGACCGACATGGCAACCGTGCACAAGCCTACCCAAGTTCCGACCATGCCATGCCATGCCAGCGACCATGCCATGCTGTACGCGTCTCCATCTTGACCAAGTTCCGTCCAACAACTGCACGGCTTTTGTTCCGACTGCTCCACGACGCTGCACCGCACGCGTTGTCTCCACCGCAACGTAAACGCCCTCGCGCGATGGCGCCGACCCCCTCCCTTATTGCTGCTGCATCCTCATCTTGCTCATGATGCGCTGCATCACAATTTCCTCCACCATGCGCATCTGCGCCTGCACCTTCTCCTGCACCAGCGACTCCATGACGCCCCCCACATCCGTCAACAGCACCTGGCTGCTGCTCACGCTGCACGCCTCCCCTCCCGCACCACCCACCTCACCCGCCCCAAGCCCCAGCTCCACCGTCACCCCGCTCGCCGCACCGCCCACGCCCACCCCACCTGCCATCCCCCCAACACCCGACGGTGCACTCGTCGCGGTGTCACTAGCAGCCGTTACACCCACACCGCCCGACACCTGGGCCACCACCAGAGCCTGCCTCCCCGCCGCATGGTCCCGCACCACACCGGCAGCGTGGGTAGCTGCGCCGTGCTGCACGCCCAAGCCACCTGAAGGCTCCTGCTCTGTCAGCGCTGCGGCCGGGGCAGCAGCGGTTGCGCCATCAGCTGTTCGCTGCGGCACGGTCAGCAGCAGCTGTGCCAGGCGCTGCATGGCCTCCTGTGCACCCGACTTGAGCTGGCCGGCCAGGGCCAGGGCGGCAGGGTTGGGGGCTGCGGAGGCTCCTGCAGCGAGCTGCAGGTGCTGCAGCGCTGCCTCCACACCGGATACGGCGTCCTGCAGCGCTGCAAGCGCTCCTGTGGTGCAGGAACAAGGGCATCGGTGATACTGCAGGTAATACCGGGTACACCCTCAATGTCATGCCGCAATGAGGTTAACAGTTGGCCTGTTGGAGCCTACATGCATGCTGCTTACCAGCAACAACGGCCTCTGACTGCGGCTCCACGGCCCCTGCCGCCGGCGCTCTGGCCTCCCCCACTGCCGCCAGCTGTCCGCCGCTAGCCGCCGCGGCGCCCGGCGGCTTAGCCCGGATGGCAGGCAGTGCTGGCTTGGGCCGCTTGGCGGGGCTGCCCGAGCTGCTCGCTGTACCAACCGGCCTAACCACTTCCTCCTGCTGCTGCTGCTCGGCGTGCTGCTTGCCGTCTTGCCCCACTCCTACCCCGTTCCCGCACACTCCAGCTCCCGAGGCCCCCTGCGCCACCACGCACACACTCCCTGCCGGCTCCGGCCCTGCGTCGCTGGACAGCACCTGCCGGATGACGTCGTCCAGGGACGCCCGCACCTCGGGCCTGGACCCCGGTCCCATCCCCACACCACCCGGCGCTTCCGCCCCCGCCATGGGGGCCACCATGGGAGTCCCCGGCGTGGCCCCATACATGGGGTTAACGTGCAGGTGGCCGGGGGGCAGGGAGAAGCCTGCCCAGTCGCCCTCGGATGTCGCCTCCGCAGCACCACCGCCAGCGTGCGCCTGGGGCGTCTGGCACCCAGGGAGGTCACTACCGTGGGCTGTGATGGGGCCTTGACCGAGGCTTAGCATGTCGTGTGGCTGGGTAAGGGTGGAGAAGCCGGGGCTGGAGGGCTGGGGCTCGGGGGGAGCTGCGGGGCGGACAGCGATGAGCTCAGGGGCAGGCTGGACGGGCGCTGCCGTGATGGGGTCCACGGCCACCGGTGGAGCTCCTGCCACGCAGTTGGCTGTGGCCGGTACTGGCGCGGCAGCTTGAGGCTGGGGCTGGGCCCGCTGCTGTTGTTGCTGCTGTGATGGTGGCGGTGCGGCTGGCTCCTGCGCCACTGCGCCCGCGGTCGCGGCGGGCGGCTGCTCCGCCGGCGGCTGGCTCTTCTTGCGCAGTGTGCTGGCCAGGCGCTCCTTCATGCACTGCAGCTCCACTAATTGCATGTCTGGGATGGGATGGGACGGGGTAAAAATTGGGGCAGGAGCGCGAGCGTTACGCGCAGCACGGCAGGCGTGCAACAGTACCGGCTCATGGTAACCGCTCGCAAGCGGCGTTGCACAAGCATCAAGCTGTGGGCGAGTGGGCCGCAGGCAGCACCCGGCCAGGGAAGCCCCCCTCTCCCCTGCACGCGACGGAACGTCGGCTTGCAAGCTGAACCGGCGACTCCTTCGTCACGGTTTCATGTGTCATCATGGATTACGCAAGTTGCGCCTATGTGCACTCCCGATCCCCTGCCTACCTGTCTGCGCCAGCACGGGGCTGGTGAGCGGCAGCATGGCGCGCTCGGGGGTCCAGGGCGCACTGGTGATGGCGCCGTCGGCATCCGCAACGCCACTGCCGCCTCCACCACCACCTGCACCCTGCCCACCCGCCAGTACCGTGTTGCCGCGTGTGGTGGTAATGCCGGCAGGCACCGGCACACGGGCCAGGTACGGCGTGGTTCCCCCGTCAGGAGCTGCTGCTGCTGCTGCTGGTGTTGCAGGGCCTGCGCCCGGCGCAGCTGCTCCGGTGGCGCCAGGCCGTGTCCCGGGAGTGGGCGCGGGAGAAGGGGCAGCAAGGGCAGCGGAGTCGACGGCGGGTGCTGCGGACGCCACGCCGCGGGCCTGGCGGTACATGAGCGAGAGGCTCTGGCGGCGGGGGTCGGGCTGCAGGGCGGTGGGGGCCTTCGTGGCGGAGCCCTGGTCGAGGCCAAGGCTATCGAAGTGCTCCCTGCGCCGGCGCAGAAATGGGCAGCAAGAGCTTCGCACATTCCCTGTATAAAATTGTAAAAGAACATCTTACTGATGTTCCCAGTGCGAGCAGCACTGCACGCCGTGTACAGTGCTGCTTATCATACAGCCACTTAGAGTACGACGAGCAAGGAGCAAGGCGATGCGCCCCACCTGAACAGGTCACGTTTCACCGCGTCGCCCTCCTCCCGGGCCGGCTGCTGCGCAGGGGTGGCCCCCATGCGGTTGGAGGCGCAGCCTGACTCGGGCTCCATGTCCGGCTCGGGAGACGGCACCGGCTGCGGGGACTCATGGCTCTCTGGCTCCGGCTCTCCACAGGGTGCTTCTGCTGCATCAGCATCTGCAGAGCAGAGCCAAGGATACCATATGTGCGGTTGAGAGCCCAAGATCAGTTCTGTACGCAGTATGATCGTGCATGATTTGTGCCTCGATGCGTCCGAGTGAGCCAGCTTCTACATTCCTCAGTTTGCAGCGGCAGAGGCCCACACACCTTGCACGGCGAAGCGGGCCTCATCGTGCTTGCCCATCTCAGGGCCCGCCTGCCCCTCCTTCCCAGGCTGTGGCAGCTGCTGCTGCTCCTCCTCCTCTTCCGCGTCGTACAGCACAATGTCCCCGTCCTCCTCCTCCAGGTCCTCGTTGGACGCCACAGCCGGCATCGTCTCCGGCAGCACCACACCCACCCGCCCTAGCAGCACCGCCGCTGTCCCCGCCGCCCCCGAGCCACCCTCCCCTGCTGCCGCCACCGCCACCGCTACAGCCCCAACCCCACCTCCATCAGCCCCCACTTGCCCTGCTGGCTGCTGCACCTCATGTGCAGCTGCTGCCAAGCGCTGCGCCCACTTGCCCTGCAGCGCCGGCTGAGCAGCTGCCCCTTTGCTGGGGCCCTCTGCCCGCTTCTCCTGCATCTGCGCCCCACCCCCAGCGCCCGCATCCTCCCGGTGCGCCGCCTGCGCCCACTTGGGCAGCTTGTCCACTGACAGCAGCGGGTGGCCTTGCCGCACGCGCAGCAGCGTGGCGGAGATGTCCACCTCCACCTCCTGCCCGGCGCCGCCACCGCCAGCACCACCGGCAGCTGCCGCAGCTGGCACACCCCAGGCCGCTGCACGGACAAACGCAAAACAGCATGCAAACAGGTACGGTTTACGGGTACGGGTAAGTAGCTGTTGCTATGACGCCTCACGTGGACACAAAACCAAGCGGCAGCATAAGCCAAGGATGCTCACCGCGCCGGCGTGCGCCTGCTGGGGTTGCCTGTACGGCCGCCGCCTGCGCCGCCGCCTGCCGCTCCAGCTGCCTCTGGCACTGTGCCGCCGCCTCCTGCATGCGCCGCGCCAGCGGCGTTGTGAGGCGCCACATCAGCGCGCAGCCGTCCCCGCCCACCGTCACGAGGCCGCGGTGGTCCTCCAGCAGCAGCGCGCCCGTGCACACGTCCCCGTGGCCCGACCCGCGGGCCACCAGCCGCCCCGCCTCCAGGTCGTACACCGCCACGCCGCCGTCGGAGCAGCTCACCACCGCCAGGTGGCCGCTGGCGTCCATCACCACACCCACCGCCTCGCCTGCGGGACGACAGAGAAGGACACGGATTTGGTACCATCTGCCAGGGCTAGCACGCCGCTGGGCTCCTATGGCCAGCTTACGCGGTAGGGCACACCGGCTCATGAGCAGTCCTAGCTACTGGGCTGTCCATGCAGCTTGGCAATGCAACGCACTGTGCACTACTGGTACAAAACCCACCTAGCCAGTCACGTGTTTGTTCCCGGGACCCCGCCCAGCTCACCACAGTCCGCCGCGGCGCTGAAGTTGCGTATGGCCCTGCCTGTGGCCACGTCGAACAGGCGCACCTGGCCGTCCTGACCCACCGCCACGGCCCGGCCCCCCGCGGGGTCCACCGCCAGGTCGAACAGCACGCCGCGCGCCAGCCGCTCGGACTGGTAGACGGAGAAGGACAGGCCGCAGGCGCCCAGCTGCACGTGCCTGTGGCACATGACACACGTGCGGCCGGGTAAAGCGCTGCAAGGTGACGATGTTATGGTACTGGGTGCTAGTGAGGAGGACTCGGTTGCAGTGGCTATGCCCACCTAAACACCACGCTCTTGTCCGCTGAGCAGCTGATGAGCGCCATGCGGCCGCCCGAGGCGGAGAAGCGCACGGCGGTGACGGGCCCTGAGTGCGCGTCGCAGGTGCCCACCAGCTCGTAGCCGCGGGACATGTCGAACACGTGAATCAGCGCGTCCCTGCCGGCACGGGTGGTATGGGTGTTGGCATCGGTGAACCATGAGAAGTTTAAGTCCATGCATAGTAGTACCGTAGTATGGTAGTGGTAAGGGGCTGGCTAACCGGGAAGCTGAGACGTTCGAAGGGTCTCGCTGGAGCTGTTGACCCGCTCCTAGCAGCAACAGGGCAAACAAAGGTAGGCGAGGCAGTAATTGCTGTAACAAGCAAGGCTCTGAAGATGCAGCAGGTGTAGCGTACCGTGAGCCCGACGCTAGGTAGCACACGCCGTCCAGAGAGGGCGTGGAGTAGTCGAGGGTGAGGATCTCCGTGTCGTGCGCCTCCTTGACCAGCAGCAGCTGCATGGTGGCCAGGCTGTGGATGCGCAGGTTGCCGCGGCTGTCGCCCGTGGCCAGGTGCCGCCCGCACGGCGACACGCGCAGGCAGCGCAGCGCCACCGACGTGGGCGCGGCGCGGGCGCCCGGGGGCGGCAGGCACGCGTCGGGCGCGAAGCGGCGGCTGCCGGCGTTAGCCGCAGCCGCGGCGGCGCCGTCGTTTGCAGGTGGGACCGTGTAGATCACAGCTGCAGGTGGGTTTTCAGGCACACGGGTTCAGGGCAGCTACGAAGTGCCGACAACATGAACAACAGCAACGGTGAGCCGCAGCTGAACTTTGTAAAGCGTGTTGGGTGGCCTTACCCCTCAGCGTGCGCGTCACGCGCGCCACAGCGGCCGGGTCCTGCGGCATGCCCGTGGGCCCTGAAGTGGAGGCTGAGGGGTCCATGCACACGTTCCACAGCCGCACCGTGCCGTCCGCCGCACACGTGCACAGCACAGAGGACTGGCCGGCTGCGGGACCGGGGCTGGCCGCCACGGCGTTCCCTGCCCCGCTGCACCCGGGCTGCTGCTGCTGCCCGATGAGTGCGGCCTGCCACGAGGGGATGAGCGAGGCGCCCCACACGGTGCCTGCATGGCTGAAGATGCTCCGTGTGCGCACAACCTGTAGGCCAGTTGAGCAGGTGCAGTTCGTGAAAAGCACCCCTAACGGCCTCTTGATGCTCACTGTTGCTCCTTGTCAACACTGCGCAGCGCCCGCACGCTAGTGGGCAAGTCAATGCCCACGTCATACCTTGCTGGGGTTGCGCACGTCCCACACAATGATGCTGCGGTCCGAGTAGCAGACAGCCAGCCGCTCTCCGCTGCTGTCGAAGGAGCAAGCTACGGCGTCGGGAAACAGAGCTGCCGCAGACGCGGCCCCAGGCCCTCCTGCCGCTGGCCGCCCTGCCCGTGCACCGTTGGCTGCTGCAGCGGGGCCTGCGGCTTCACCCGCCTCCTGAGCGCCGCCCTGTGCTCCCCGGGCGGACGGCCGGGGCAGGTTGCCCCGAAAGGCCAGTGTCCGCGTGGCGAACAGGCGCACCACGCCCGCGGCACATGCGCAAGCGACCAGACCTGGAGACACCGCGAGCGCGAAGGCGGCCGGCACCTGCAGGCTGACGGACTTGTCCAGCGCCCGTGCATTGGGCCGCAGTGTCAGCAGGACCCCCGGCTGCGTGAGGGCATACAGCAGCGCCGGCTGCTGCGGCTGCCCGGGGCATGCTGCCTCAGGCGGCACAGCCGCGACTGCCACAAAGGAACTGGTCCGGTACTCCTTGAGGTTGATGGGTCGGGGCGTCAGAGTGGCTGTGGTACCCCGGCCGGTAGGGGGCGACAGCGCCCACACCTGCAACAACACATTGTACACGGTGTTTTGCAGGATGCGCTTGGTGTATGCGCTAGCCTTACAAAAGGACCACAACAGGTCATGTGCAGGCAAGGGCGGCAGGGGCTGGACGGACCTTGAAATGTCCGGATTTGCCGATGGTGGCGATGGTGGTGCTGGCCGCCGCCTCGTCCACAAAGCAAGCGCGGTACACCTCCGTCTGTGCGTGCTGCTTGCACAGCAGCACACCCGCCTGCCAGTCCCACACGCACAGCTGGCCGTCGTACGATTCACCCGTCGTGACCAGCAGCCGCCCGTCGTGGCTAAAGGCGACGCTGCCTACACCGTGCTTATGCCCACGAAGCGCTTGCAGCTGCCGTCCCGTGGAGCACTCCCAGATGATGATCTCCGGTCCTGCGCCTTGCGTTGTGCTCCTTTCGCCCGCTGCAAGGTAGGCCCCATCCCGGGAGAATGCTAAGGAGGCGAAGGGCCGACAGGCGCGCTTGCTCCTGAAGAAGGACAGCTGCTGCTTGCGGGCGCTGTCCCACAGGACCACCACACCGCCGCTTGGGTACGCGAGGAGGTTCGGTGATGCTGGGTGGTACGCTGCGCAGAGGCCAGCTGAGCAGGAGCCGCAGCCCAGGGCCCGCTCTAGCGCAAGCTGGTCCACAGCGTCTGCCTTTGCCATGGCAGGCGGGTGTTGGTGAGACTTGCAGGAAAGGGGCAAAGGGCAAACAAGGCACGCCGACGCAAGGGCGTCATTCCCAGGCCTAGACAGTATGAATACATGTCTGTGCTCATATTTGAAGGTTGGGGCAGGACCGCAACGTGCAGCGTTGTGAAGTCGAGCTGTCTGAGCCCGGTGGCGACCAGCGGCAAGCGACCCTACCTGGGGCCGCTTGTTCACGTTAAGTATCTCCATGCTTTAACTGTACATTCTTCCAGTAAGCGCTGCGTCGCCCCAGACGTCAGCTGCAGCTGTCACAGACCCTTAAAATCCAAAGTACCTTGAGCTACCCTTGTTGTATGTCTTCAAAAAGACGGCTATTGTTGTAGGACATCGGCATTTGACAGCTGGCTTCAGGGTTGGCTCGTTTGTGTCGACAGCGTAACATGCAATGGGACGCTCTAACCGAACGGGCATATGTAGGGGCAGCCCGCTCCGACCGGGTACGGCGGGGACCAAAGTCGCG
>VFQN01002085.1_pt1 | contig 31861 bp, 58 predicted proteins | sample 3512371 | NCBI WGS metagenome assembly VFQN01 (sample SAMN10412370, study PRJNA504923) | tailings metagenome | isolation source: Replicate 2 from Balatoc abandoned mine | place: Philippines: Itogon, Benguet | collected 2017-08-28 | reverse complement strand
CGACCAGCTTCCCCCGGGGACTCTGAAAAAAACGCCAGTGTCCGGACGGCACTCGGCGGCGCAACCCCAGGTCCGCCCGTAGCCCACAGCACGCCACCGCCCGCCGCCGCGCCACCAAGGCCCAGCTGTGAGGCAACCGCACGGTCAGGGTGCACCGCTGCCGCTGCGTATTGGACCGAGTGACCGTGCAGCGGTAAGGGCAGTGGTCTGGGGTGTCCGGGATCCAAAGGCCCGTGCGGGAGTGCGTGTGGGTGCAGCTGGCCCACGTGCAGCGGCAGCGGGAGGGGCAGCAGCCGTGCGGGGGGCAGGTGTCCAGCCATGGCGGCGGCGCCGCCGCTGTGGGTGCCAAGATGTTCGGCATAGGACTCGCCGGGGGCAGTGCCGCTGCCGCCACCGTCGGAGCCGGCGCCGCCGCGGCCGCCAGGCTTCTGGAAGCGGCGTCGTACGCACCCTTTGAAGACCTGGTAAGGGGTTGAGGTGACGACAGCAGAACGCGTGAGCTTCAGATTGAAAGTAGATAACAAACACCGTTTACGGCGGGGAGGGAATCTAGTTGTGGGGTACAATGAAGCATATCAGCCATTTTGCTGCGCTGAGCGGCTCTGCGAACCTACCGGCAGGCCTTGCTTCTCCAGCCAATCACCAAGGTGCTCCAGGTCGGGCAGCACGCGGATGGAGCGGTACCACTGTACGGCACATGTATGACAAGAATACGGGAGGGTCAGTTGGACGGAAGGGAGTCGTCCTCGGCCACAGGCGGCTGATGGCCACGGTACAACGGCGGTCCTACTCGTGAGCAAAACACAAGCTGCACCTGCACGCATTTGGACTGGCCCCGCTGCCAGCCCAAACAATGAGTACACACATAATTCCACGTTGAACAGGCCGTAAACTATTGACCCTGCGGGCCTTGCGTGGGCAGAGCCTTTCACCTTGGCCGTCAGTGCACCGCCAATCTGCGTGCAAAAGAGTAGGGCGGCGCAGAAAGGCAGTGTCAGTTTGCCTCCGTTTCCCAAACCGTGCCTGTGTGCCTAGGCAATGCATTCCACGCAAGAGGACCTCCGCATGTAGTCTAAATGCCGTGTGCAATTGCACAAACTGTGTTGCGCGAGTACACCGCGTCAATGAGCATGCAACAGGTCACTGCGTACCGCCCAGGGAGCACCTTCCCTCACCTTCTCGAAGTGGCTCCTAGACACGAAGCGGCCGCTGCCCACAGGGTACTCCACGCAGTCTGCGTTCTCCATGTACAGCTGCGGGTGGAACACCCCCACCACCTCGCACCGCATGTCGCTCCGCAGCTTCACGGCAAAGCCCGCCAGCGTCTGCACGCGGGAGTGGCCTGCAGGAAGCGACGCAGCTCCACCACCAGCAGCTGCACCCTCCACCGCTTGCTGCTGCTGCTGCTGCTCGCCTGCCCCCGGCTCCGCCGCAGATGGGTCAAAGCTCTGCTCCTCGGCGTGTGCTGCTTGCGGTGCCTGCTGCTGCTGCTGCTGTGGGGGATGCGGCTGCTGCGGCGGCGCCGACGCCGCTTGTGCGGTCCGAGCTGATGCTTCGCTGGCGGTACTGCTGGGGCCGGAGTCCGCCGACTGCCCGGGGCCCTGCGCCCCACGGCCCCGCTTCTGGGCGGTTGCCGCAACCGTCACGAAGATAGGAGCTGGCAGGCGCTGCAGTACCTGCGCCTCGGCAGCGTACCCTGCCTCGGCATACTCTCCTGCGCCCTGCGGGGCTGGCTGCTGCCCTGGATCCTGCTCCTGCTTCTGCTGCTGCTGCTCCACAACCCTGCGCAGCAGCTCCTCCAGTACAGGCCCTGGTCCCAGTGCTTGCCTGGTGTCAGCAGCAGCAGCAGCGGCAGCAGGCTCGGCAGGCGCCCCAGGCCCGTACCTGGCAACGTTAGGCGCAGTGGCCTGGGCTGCCGCGGCCGCTGCACCAGGCAACTGTGGGGCCGCCTCTTGCCCTGCTGGCCGTTGCGCCGCAGCCTCGCCCTGCTGTTTCACGCGCGGCGGGCCGGGCAACGAGGCCCGAGCCGAAATGCCCGGCCCAGCCCCGACAGCAGCCGCGGGCCCCGCGCTCGCACTTGCGCCGGTGGCTCCTTGCTGCGCGGTACCCTTCGGCCCAGAGGCGGAGGTGGCTTGCACTGCATGCCGGTGCCGCCCGAGATCCTCCTGCTGCTGCTGCTGCTGCTGCTGCTGGTCTGCAACCTGGCGTTCGACGGGGAAGCCCCCACCTGCCTCCCCACGTTGGCTGTCAACGCTGAGCCGGTGCTGTAACGCCTGCTGCAACGGCCGCGTCGCAAACGGCTCCACCTTGACGGGCTGCTGCGCCGGCGCCGGCGCCGCGGAGCCCACCAGCCCCAGCGGCCCCGACCCGCCGCTGACCGCCACAGCTTCCTGTGACTTGTGCTGCCCTACCTGCCCTGCCTGCATCCATTCCACCAGCCCCTGGCTGGGAGCACTCTTGACGTCCTGGCCTGGCTGGGCGTGCCCCCCTGGAGTGGCTGGTTGGGATGCAGCTGGGGAGGCACCGGCGGCACCAGCACCAAACGCAGCACCGGCAGCACCGGTAGCAAGGTCCGGCCGCTGCACACCACCACCAGCAGCGACGCCCGCAGCACGACCAGATGGGGACTCCGAAGCCGTTAAGGCATGGGCAGGGTTTGCAAGGTGTGCAGTTGCTGTTGCAGGTGCAGCGTCGCTTACTGGCGCGAGCCTCATGAGCTGCTGCATGGCGGTGCGTTGCCGCAACCGCTCCAGCAGCCCCTCCGCCAGCTCTGCCCTCTGCCGCTGCTGCTCTTGCACCACAGCCTCCAGCTGTTGCTGCTGGTGCCGCTGCTGCTGCTCCCGCTGGTGCCGCTGCTGCTGTTGTGCGTGCAGACGGAACAACAGGTTTTGCAGCGGCAGCATCTGCTCCTGCGGCTGTTCCCGTTGCTGTTGCTGCTGCTGTTGCTGTTCCGCCATCCGGTTCTGCTCCTGCTGCTGCTGATGTGCTGCACTCTGCTGCTCATGCAACCTGCGTAGCGGGCTGTCGTGCACCGGACTGCCACCAGCGTCGAACACCGGCCCTGCCTCGGCCCGCTGTGCTGCCCGCGCCTGCGCCCTGCCAGCTTCCGTGGCTTGGTGCAGCTGCTCCAAGACGCTCAACACACCCTGCCGCTGCGGTGTGGAAGCAGCCGCTGCTGAAGGGGCAGCGGTGGCAGTAGCCGCCGCTGCAGCAGCATTGCCAGTTGAAGGCACCCCAGGTGCGCCGGGCGGCATGCTGGCCGGTTCGCCTGCCTCCAGGGCAACCGCACCTGCCAGGCTAGCAGGCAACGTATGGCTGCCAGATACGTCAGCTGTGACGGCTGGGCCAGTTGGCGCAGCGGCGGCTGGGACGTCAGCCTGGGCGCGGCCGGTGGCTGCTGCCAACAGAGCTGCTGACAGGTCCGGACGCATTACGGGCCTCTGCTGCAGCTGCGCCCATAGCTGCAGCTGCAGCAGCTGCTGCTCCCTTGCCTGCCGATCGAGAGCTTGCTCGTCCCTCTCCCGCTGCTGCTCCCGCCCCCGCTGCTCCAGCGCACTCTTCCGCTCCCGCTCAGCCTCTGCCTCCTCCTCACGCTGTTGCCTGTCCCGCTCCTCTGCCGCCGCCGCCGCCACTGCCAGGATATCAAGCGGACTGCTCACAGCCCCGCGGCCAGGCGCAAAGCGACCCTCCCCTGCCCCTGACCCAGCCCCATCCCCAGGCCCGGCCCCAGCCATCGCCCCAGAGCTGGGCGACGGTGCATCCGAAGCCGCCGCCTGCCGCCTCCGCTTGCTTGGCGGCGGCCTGCTCGCCGAGCCCGAGCCATCGTCCTCACCTTCACCCCGCACGTCCGGTGCGGCCCTGCCCTTGCCCAGCCCCCGGCCCCCGCTGTGCCGTGGCGAGTCTCTGTGAAGCGGGGAGCCCTCAGCGGACGAGCTGCCCTTGGCTGCCGCTGTGGACGGAGCCTTGGTGCGCACGGCCGCTAGGCGACGGCCGCTGATGCCGCCAGCGGCGTCCGGGCCCAGGCCCAGGCCCTGGCTGTGGGTATGGGTGTGGTTAGCAAGCCTGGCTGGCGAGCCAGCGGGGGAGGCTGCCAAACCTCCAGCCATAGGCGGCCCCGGCAAGGACTTGGCGTTTCCTGATTCCATCGCCACTGCCGCCGCTGCCGCTGCTGCTGCTGCAGTGGGGTCTGGCCTGCCCACGCTGCCAGGGCCGAGGGCCGCTAGAACGGCCGCTAGCTGCTGCTGCTGCTGAAGGTGTGGGTGTGGGTGCTGTTGCGCGCCTGCGCCTTGCGTGGCCAGGAGGGGTTGCATAAGGCGCTGCAGCAGCAGGGCGGCTATGGTTGACCCCGGAACGGACCCTCCTCCTGCCATGGCCAGCGCGAGAGGAGGGGCCTCACCAGCTAGTGGTGTGTTAGCTTGGGGCTGGGGCAAAGGCGCTGGCAGGCCCGAGCGCTCGGCTGTCGCACCGGCCGTGCCTAGGCCCCCGGGCAGCCGATGTAGCAGCGCACCTGGGCCGGATGGCTCCCGCTCTGCAAGGGCGTGCAGCAGCAACTGCTGCTGTTGTTGCTGCAGCTGGTAATGCTGCTGCTGCTGCGGCGGCTGTTGTTGTTGCTGCTGCTGTAAGAGGGCCTGCAGGAGACCAAGTTGCTGCTGCTGCGGCTGTTGCTGTTGACTTGCGTCCGCTGGCCGTGCATGCCCCGCTCTTCGCGGCGAGGCAGCAGCAGGCGATGGATGTGACGCCATGCCCTGCGCACGTGTCCCCGGCAGCAGAGTGCCTGCAGCTGGATTGGTGGTTGCTTCGTGCCGCGCAGACCCTGGAGTAGTCGGGTCCGCGGACGGCACGGAACCGGCAGCAGCTGCTTTTGGGCCCTTTGACGTTCCCGCTTGGCGTGACGGTCCTCCGCCTTCAGACATGAGACCGTAACGCAGCCAGTTCTTTCGACAATGGTCCCGCCCCGCCCGCGGGAGTCTGTTCAGCACAACGGCCCGAGACGGGGCGGATCATGCAGGTGACGTGGCTGATGCTAATTTAATTGTTGTTGAGCCCGAATGCATGTCACAGAGTGCTGGTCGTGGCTTGGAGGAGGAAAGGCGCCAAAACAATTCGCTGGTTGGTTGCGGAGAGGTAGAGCACCCTTACGCTCTGCACATTGCAATGGTTGATCGTCAGTAATGCACGAAATATGACCCTGACATGTTGGTTACGGCATTGTATGAGTGCCACGGTATGCCTCCAGTCCTGCGCTTTAGAAAGGAGGGGGTAGTGCTGCGCTTTCGAGCGACAAGAGACAACCAGATACCGCGCCGGCTACTTCTCAATCAGCAATTGTTCTTTTTTCTCATCATTGTGACAATTGTAGATGCAAGGCTTGGTGCGGGTCAGACCCCCCCGCCCACCTCTACCCGGCAACCAGTGTGCCAATCGGTGCCTGCTGAAACTAAGAATGCACATTTATGTTAATGACTAGCTCACCCCATTTGCGACGCAGCCGACGCCATGCAGGAGTTCACGAGTCGAGGGAACAGCTTTCGCGGCTATTTCTCGACGCGGACTTTAGCTTAGCAAAATGGTGGTTGGCCCCGTCTAATGTCTAACAGCTGAGTACTCTCGATGCGAAACCACTAGCCAATCGAGACACAGAGCCCACCAAGGAGCACGCGAGGCCGTACCGGAGCGAGACAATGAACTGTTATTGCACAGCCTAAACATATCTAGTTACATAGGATAATACTTTGATTAGAGCTATGCTCCTCTGTCATTCCACAATCTGCAAAAGTATCGAGGCCATCTGCCAAGCATCGCCCGCCAACAGCACGAGGTACGGCGACTGAAGGTTGGTCATGCCCTCACAATGTAAAGCAGCTGCACGTGTGGCTACTACCAGAGGTCTGACCGTTCCGATCTTTAACGCTTTCATGTTGCACCGGTTGCATGCTGTGCTTAACAATTCACCGGCAAGCTGCGTCGATGCATACCATGTGCATCACCGGATGAATGGAACTTTGTATAAGAGCGCCTTTCAAAGCAGCTTTCACACGCACTGGTGCAATAAGGCGCGTCCCCGGGTTGCGCTGGACAGACTCTGAACTGCAGCTACCAAAGCCGGACATGCCTGTACATTGCAGCAGGTTCATTGTGCAAAATTATATTGCAAGTCGACTGTTTCTGTACTCGAGCTGCGCTGGGGTGGTTTCCCCAGGTCGCCGTGTACTAGCGGAACGTCTGTTTTGTGTCGCTGCCTTCAGTCAGCGACTCAAAGCTTTGACAAAGCTTAAAGGTATCAGAGAAAGGTTTCAAAGCGTCGCACCCTCTGCTGACTGCGGGCCCTCAGGCAGGGAACATGTGCGGCATTTCCGTTGCCATGTCCGCCGGGCAGGTCCCGCGGGTTCATATTTCTCTGTTTATTGCCATTGAACCTGTTGGGGTACCCTATCTCGCTCGCGTAAAGCTCTCCCAGTATGGACTGCAATATAGTTCACTACAAGGGCCTTGGATCCAGGCGGGCATAGTACACCTTCCACCCCAGACTGCCAACTGCCGACTGGTTCTGACTGTCCTCGTGCACACCTATCCCTATTTACCACCGACCGTCAACCGCCACCGTAAAACCCTGCGCAGCATGATGCTGTTTGCATGGGAACAGCCAGCAGGGAGCTTCGTGTGCGCTGATCAGGGGCCCGGTAAGCACCAGGCTTCACACCGAACAGCAGGGACGGGGCGGCAACCCAAGCCGACCATTAGTCCTCCCTCAGCACCCAAGCACCTCGCCTGCACCGACAATTCCACCCGCAATCCAAGGGAATGACGGGAGATCAACAAAGCGTGCACGCGCTTCCATCAACCCCCGGGCGCGTGCCTCACGCGCACAGTACATTGGACGGGGCTGCACTAAAAAGCATCGGGCAAAGCTGCACCCCTTGCAGCCCCTCACCGCGCAGGAACACAGAGAAGTACACGTGTCGACCTCGTCCAGGTCCCTCCCTGGCCCCTGCCATGCCCTGCCGTGCCATGCCCTGCCGTATTCCTCCATCCCATGTCCGACCGCATATTGGTTTTGCGGTAGCCATCAGCCCACTTGAAACTTCATGTTCTCAGCAACAGCCCTGCGCTCAAGGCCCGCTCAGGGCGTCCTCACTCCGCCTCCATGGGCGCTGGCCCCTCGCGGTCCTCCCCCTCCGCTCGGGACCCCTCCGCCAGCGCCGCCGCCGCCGCTGCCGCGCCGCCGTCCGCCGCCACCTCCGCAGCAGCTGCCTCTGCGCTCGCCCCCTGGCCGACCACAGCCTCTGCCTCACCCTGCAAGGGCACGTTGAAGCGGACGGAGGGGGACAACCCACAACACAGTCGTGAATAGGCTTACCACCACTGCATTTTCGTTTAATTGTTGTTTATTAGCGCCGTTCCAAGCCAGGTCGCACACGTGCGCAAACGGCTCCGCCCAGCTACCTCGTTTCCAAATCCCTGCCCATCCACCAACCCCTCCCCCCTGCAGTCTGCAGCCCGCACGTGACCTCTCCTCGCCACCCACCTGCATGGGCTCCCACTCCTCCTCCTTGGGCGCCGACACACACGGCTCCACCCTCAGTTCACACACCCTCTTATCCCACACGTGCCTCGCAGGCACCTGCCCACCTGCATGGGCTCCGGCTCCTCCTCCTTGAGCGCCGTGACGTACGGCTCCACCCTCAGTTCACAAACCCTCTTATCCCACACGTGCCTCGCAGGCACCTGCCCACCTGCATGGGCTCCGGCTCCTCCTCCTTGAGCGCCGTGACGTACGGCTCCACCTTGTCGTCCTCCAGCAGCGTGAAGGCCAGGTCGCGGCCCACCACCGCCACGCTGCAGTTGGCGGACGTCAGCTCGCCCTCGGACAGGGAAGCCTGGGGGCCAAGCAGGGTAAGGAACGGCGAGCTGTCCACGTCGCCCAGAGGAGAAACAACGCTGGCAGCGCTAGACCTGCAGTTGGCGGCTGTAAGCTTTCGCCCTTAGACAAGGACGCCTGGACGGGGATGTGGCATGTCATGTGCGGTTCAGGACACCCGCTCTCCAGCATGACTTGCTGCAAGGTGATATCGTCCAGTTCCTGGCGTCACGTGCCATCCCGGGATCCACACGCGCCACCCCCGCGCCCAGCCCTGTGTAGCCTTCTGGCTACGGCCTGAGCCTGCCCCACCTGCAGCGCGCGCAGGCCGTGCCGGATGAGGTCGTCCAGGGAGGCGGTGGAGAAGGTGTCCAGGTGCTTCTCCAGGTACGTCTTGGCGGCCTGGGGGACAGAGGGGGTTAGCCAACAGCTCGGTTGCGGTCACTGTAGACGACGCGAGATCACAGCAGCCGTCCAGGCAACGACGCCATGCCGCCTTCTGTGTTGGCAGCAGCCACGCGAAGGCGCCAGGGGCGCCCTGCGCAAATCCTTCATGGCACACCCGCTATCTTGTCCCTGTCCCGCGCGCACCTGCGACCGCGCCCCGATGGCCATGGCCTTGTACTCGTAGTAGTTGCCCGAGGGGCAGGTGTTGTACAGGTGCGGCCCCGTGGCATCCACCCCCGACACCAGCAGCCCCACGCCGTACGGCCGCTTCCAGGAGCGCTGCGTGCACACCTGCGGGTAACGGCCGGGAGGTAGGAGGTGTGAACCATCACTGGGGCCAATCATTCATAATGGTGTTGTACATGTGGGCATGTCAGACAGTTCGGGAACGCTGCATGCGTACCTGCGGGTGAAATGGAGGGGGAGGAGTACACAAACGGTGTGATGGCATTGGTAAAGCGAGGGGCTCATGGGCGGTTCGCTTTTGTGCGGTTTAGTCGTGGCGCCGGTGGCACGCTTTCATGTTGTACCATCCAGTCGCGTGGGGTCTCTCGAGGAGCTGATAGGAAGGTTGATGCCATCCTCTCCTCGTCCCCAACCAACTACCCACCGACAACCCTAGTAACGCATAACTAGGTAACTATGTGGTCCCACGCACCTGGCTCTTGTCCGCAATCTGCCGCACCAGGCGCCCCAGCGGCATGGGGCTCTCGTACACGTACCTGCACAGCAGCAGCAATGAGCAGTCGCAACAGCACGGGGCCAGGCCGTGCAAACCCGTAAGCGCTCCCGAGAAACAGGTACAGGTGCCGCACGCCTCGTCGTGGTAACACCAACCAGTAAGCTCTGTTTGCTACACCGGAACTTGGCCCGTCACTACTGCACCCAACTTACCAAATGCTCAGCGGTCACCCGAGCTTGCTGCGGCCCAGTAGGCACAGGACTCTTAGCCCCACGACCAAACATGCAAGCCGCTTCAAAAGGCCCCCGCCCGCCCACCTGTGGTTGATGCACTCGTTGCGCATGTACTTGCACAGCGAGCGGCCGTCGCCCGTTAGCCCTGCAATCGCGATGCCCATGTGGTCGTCGATCTTGAACACCTTGCGCTGGAAGGAGGACAGCTCCGACTGCGAGCGCTTCAGCGTGGCCAGCACCACGTGCGTGTCGCTCTGCGTGGGTTAACAGTTAACACACAGCGGGGCCGGGCAGCGAGGGTTTGGAGCTTGCCTTGGGCGTGCATGGGCGCTTGAAAGCCGCGACTGCGCAACGGGGAATAAGTGTGTGGATGTACGGGGCTGGGAGGCGGAATGGCAGGGGGGTCAGCTGCATTAAGATAGCCAGCAGTGCCCACGTGCGTGTCGCAATGCGGCAATCGGTGGATGGGGTCAAGGTTCAAAGGGAAGTGCGCAGTGTGTACGCGGGCCACGACCGCATACACCAAACGGTGGTTTGCGGGGCTGGGCCCTGCATGCGTGTCCGTTTGGCCAACGGGCAAGGCCGCGAGCAAGGACGCACCCCCCTTGCTGCTTGTCCGTCAGCCTCCGGCCCCTCAAGGTTCTCTGATCGCAGAGCGGGCGCAGAGAGGACCCAGCAGTAGGGCAGCTCACGCACGCAACGCAACGCCGCCCCTGTGGTCCCGGCCCACTACCAGGGCGAGTGGCGATTGCTGCTGCTGTTGGTGCTGCTGCGGTGCTGCTGTTACCCCCACACACGCATAACTTGCAATGAGGTCGCAGGGTAAGCTGGGTAAGCTGTCTGTTGGGGTAAGCAAAACAGCACGATGACGCTGCCACACATGCCGGGGCCTTGGTGGCCAAGATGCTCGTTACGTCATCCTTCATTGCACCTGCCGAGTCGCGTCATACATGCTGAAACCCCGTTGTATGCTGAGGGGGAGCCTTAGCGTCGCGTGGCGGGGTGCAGGGGACATGGGCCATGCACGGGGCATGGGGCATGAGGTTACGTGGTGCGGTGAGCGGCACCCTCACGCTAGGGGCTAACACCAGGATTACAGGAATGACCTTCAGCATAGCTATAGTTGCTGAGTGGAGGCCACCGAGCACCCTGTTGAGGCCACCCGCACCTGTGCGCTCCGCGGGGTTTGTCACAGCCCTGTGCACCCACAGGACCCACCTTGAGCCCGACCGCGCAGCTTCCTTGCTTCACCGCTTCCATAGCATATTCGACTTGGAAGAGTCGCCCTTGCGGGCTCCAGGTGGTGACATCGGTATCATACTGCGTTCAAGGACAGTAGGTGCCTCGCGTCATTACGCGCGCGAGTCCTTTGGCTGCCAGAGTCAGCTGGCCAATGTTGAGAGCAGCCACGTAAGTTACAGACCTGATTCCTAAACATCCGTCAGGGCTAATGCGGCAGGGAAAGAGTTGAGCAGGAGGATCGTTGGGGATCTGCCGCGCCCGGTCGTTATGGAACTTGTCCTGTTCAGTTTGATATTTGAGCATGTAACGACTATCCTGACAACAGAACTCTCACGCAAATGGAGTCCTCGGGTGCAACTTTCGGGCTCCGAGCAAAAGCAATCGCCGTACCTATTCATGAAGAGTGCTCAGCGAGCAACCTTCGGGCCCGAATGCGTCAAGCAGGTTGAACAGGCGGAAGATTATTAGGGCTCGAGTGCAACTGCTTGACATTACTTCGGTGTCGTCCCGAGACCCCGACACAGTCCCGCAACCCCTGAACATGGGCAACAACTTCTCGGTCCGTGCTGACGCTGAGATTCAGCACATCGAGGTGTGCAGTTTGCGCATCGGGATGGTCAGCACTTTCAGCGACTGGGCTGGCATCATAGCGCAAAATTGCCTTTGCTTACTGTTGTTCAGGAGGAACCAGCCGCGCCCCCTCCTCCTCCTCCTCCTCCTGCCAAGAAGAAGTCACCGCCTGCCACGCTGGAGGTGGGCATGGGACCGCTGTGAGAGCTATCAGCGGACATCGCAGCATAGTGACACTAGTATGCCCCGCGTTGCACCCGCAGTCCCTGTCGGCTGAGGAGCTGGACGCGATCAAGGAGGAGGTTGTTTCGGAGGTTGTCTCTGCGATTTCAGGCGAGGTATGTGGGGCTTTGGGGTTGACCCCTGGCGGTCCATGAACGACGCCGGTACTGAATGCCATTCATCGCCCCTTTCTTTGCAGGAGGGCGAGAAGCTGCAGGACTTCCTCGAGCCAGAGGTAAGTAATTTCTCGCAAACAGCATCTTGATGCAACTTGCGGCATCGCAGTTCGATTCACCCTCTCTGGGCCCTGCTCGCAGCTCATCACCGCTCCCTACGACCCGCGCTTCCCCAACCGCAACCAAGCTCGCCACTGCTTTGTCCGCTTCAACGAGTACTACAAGTGGGTACAGCGGGGGAGATATGGCAACGGGTGATACACCCGTCCCCAGGGGTTGTTGAAGCGGACCCCCCTGCCCCCCCCCCCGCCGTACCCGGCGGGAGGGCCCCGCTCCTTCTGGCAGGTTTCTCATCGTTCCCGCCCATATGCTACACATGGCAGTGCTGTAACGCTCACACAAGCCCATGCACCACGATGTCATGCGATGCAGGTGCATCTACGAGCGCGGTGAGGAGCACGCCCGCTGCCAGTTCTACCAGAGGGCCTACCAGGCCATGTGCCCGAGCGAGTGGGTGAGTACCGGGGGCGCTGACGGGACTCGGAAGAAGTCTAATGAAGTCAATGGGATGGCCAGCATTGCCACACGCGTCCTGCCGTATGGCAGCATCCTTGTGCCAGGGAACCGCGACTTGGACCTGCCCTGCTGCTGCGGGCCAGCCCTCACCTCGCATGGAAAGGAAGCGGACCATGCATGTGCCCTGCTACTGCATGATGCTTGCATCGCGCGACCCCCTGACGCGTTGGACGGTTTCGTCACGCTTCACGCGCACGCCTGCTTGCAAAGGTGTCGGCTGTTGGCATACGTACAGCACGGCCCCAACTTCTCACAGCATCGAGACCGAGGACGTTGTCGCCCTGTTTTCGCAGGTTGAGGCGTGGACTGAGCTGCGGGAGAAGGGCCTGTGGACCGGCAAGTACTGAGCAGGCGTCGTGCGCAGCACACAGCCGACGGATTCGCGTGGGCTATGGCGGGACACCAGCCGTGCCGCAATGCCAAGCTGGGGCGCTAGTCTCCATGGCGTTGCGGTGGCAGCGGCTGTGGGATCTGGACGGCGTATCGCGCGGTGTGTCGCGTTGGCAGCCCAAGCGGAGGGCTGCAGGCAGCTTAGCAATGTGAAGCGGTAGGACGTAGCTGGGGTGCGTAGTCAGTAGTCAGGTGTGAGGGAGCATGGGGGGTGGTGCGGGGGTGTACTGAGCGTTGCGTCTGGCAGGGTACATGTTCGGGCCCCTATACATGATTTAACACGGGGCGGTCCATGTTGATGTGGACGCAACGTATGTGTGCCGTGTGCAGTGCTCCGCGTTGTAGGACTGGGCAGGTGGCACCATGGTCATGCCATGTAACCGTTTGCCTACTCGCGCTATCTTCTGACGGCCTGATTCTTCGACATTACATCTACTTCATATACATACGAGTACTCGGCATCGCGAGCTCATTTACGTGCGACCACTTGGGCAAATACCTGAAGACAGGTGGAGATGTTGCTTGGGCGGACACCCTTACCCAATGCGCATTGTCGTAAGACGGTCAGCGAAACTACACAGGCAAGACTAGTGAACACTGGCGTCAGCGGACGGGCTCCAGCGCCCAAAGCGATTCCAAGGCGCGGGCTCCAGCCTTCGCGGGCAGGCACAGATGTGACCAAGACGGCACAAAAAGCGCAGGAGGCAACACAACCTTTTGACATTCAGGTGTGCTTCCATGCGTGCATTGCGGGCAGCACGTCCAAGTGATGGGCACCACAGACTCCGCGACCGTCGGTGTCTCGCTGTCCTGCAGGCTAAAATTGAGTTCCTGAAGAAGGACTTAGAACATCTGTTCGATGATGTGGGCATCGACGCGTCCCAGTGCGTCGGGCATTACGGGGCAAACGGAACAGCCAGGGGTGGCATGGGCCCTTCAGAGCCCCTTCCCTCGGCCCCGCCAAGGCAACTGGGCAGCCATGACAGTCCCCTGGCAAAGCAGCTCAACCTACCAACGATGGATTGTGTTGTGCCTGTGTGGTTCACGCAAGCGCGACCGTACGCGAAAAAGCTTAGGGCACCCTAGGGACCCCTAGCCTCCCCTTCCACCTACATGCACCATGTCACGCCGGAGGGGCCTGGCGGTCAGGGGGAGCAGGGGCACGTCCCACAGCACGGCGGCCTCCGCCAGGCCGGGCCTGCCGGCCGCGCGGAGGGCCTCCTCCGCCGGGCGCCCCCAGGCCCGGTCCGCGAGCTGGGACAAGGGGCACTGCTCCACCCTGTCCCACGACCACCTGGCAGCCGGGCCCCGCACGCCTGGCGGGCCCCCAGGGACTCGGGCCGTGCCGAGGCCGGACATATACCTGTTCCCCACACGGCCGCCCCACTGCAACACGACTGCAGCCCTCGTCAAACTCTCCCACCTTCTTAGCTGCGGTACCCTTAACGCAAACCACTTCCAATGCAATCCCATTCCCTGTCCAGCCGAAACGCTGTGTCGCACACAACCCCTCCTCGCACCAGATAACCCACCCCACTTGCCCACCCCCCTGCCCTACCCGCCTCAGCCCCCCACCCCACAAACCCAGCCTTCCCTCACCCTGCCGTATACACCCTGCCGTACACCCCCGCCTGCCTGCCTGCCGTACACCCCCAGGTACGAGGACGTGGTGGACTTCCGCGACCCCATCACGCGCTACTCCTCGCTGTCCGGCTACCTGTTCAACATCGCCTTCCTGCGTCGCGCGTTCGATCCCGCCTTCCAGCTGCACGACATCCGCGTCAGCGAGGCCGACCCCAACGCCGTCATCACGCGCTGGACCATGGCCATGACCTTCACGCCGGCGGCGGCGCTGCCCACGGCGCGCTTCTGGAAGCCCACCATCGTGTTCACGGGTGGGTGGGCCGGGGCCGGGGGCTGCACAGAACGTCACGGTATAAGCGTCGAAGGCTGACGATTGAGTTAGGTCCAAAGCGGGAAGAGTTGCGGCAGGAACGATCCTTGCTACTCTGTCTCCGGGCGCGCTGCTTAGTGGGGGTCGATGCAGTAGTCAACGCGGGAACCTGCGGCACGGTGGGAAGGAGCTGCACGGGGTGGTGGGACGTGGCCCCATGGCCGTCAGAGCACAAGGGGGACGTTTTGTTGCCGTGGCTGCCCAGGCCTGGCTAACGGCAGGCGGTGTGAGCGTGCGCCTGAAACGCCTGCCGTCGTGTGCCCCCAGGCACCTCCACCTACGTGTTCAACCCAGCCAGCGGCAAAATCTTCAAGCACATTGACACGTGGGACTCCATCAAGAACCAGGTCGGAGGGATCCGTGGCTCCTTCAACATGGCTATTGCTGCAGGTGTATGAAAGACTGGCTAACAGCTGGTTACAGCTGCTGATAAATCCGTGCCGGGGCTAACAGCCGAGCCCCCACCGTCCCAGCTTAGCCTAACAAGCTACGGTACTGTCTTGTAACCCAACGTCGTGCAGGAGTTCTTCTCCATCGAGGCCTTCATCGACTTCTTCAAGCAGCTGCTGTCCTTCTACGCCACGCCCAGCCTGGAGACGCCCCAGTACACCATCCTCAGGTGGGACCGGGGGCAGCAGGGGCAGCGGGGGCAGCACGATGCCGCTCGATAGTGCATCGTGCGCTTTACCGTACGGTACGCAGCACCCCCAGGTGCACCCACCGTCAGGCTGGTCAAACAAATCATTCTCGTGTGGGCGTATGGGCAGCAGGGGCAGCGGGGGCAGTGGGGGCCGGGGCCAAGGAGGCGGGAACGGGACGGTGGTCGGGAAGGCGGGCGGAGACGCTTAGTGTGTAGCGCACAGTGGGACGGTGACGCTGCGTGCATCGCCAACTTGCGCCATCCGCACGGGGGCACGGGTGGCAGGGAGGCAGATATGGGAGAGACGAAGGAGAGGCTTGGGAGGGACGGCACACGGGCATGGGCGCGAGGGAAGGACGCGGCGAAAGGGACGGAAGGACACGGATGGTTGGGAGGGAGGGGAGCACCAGAGCACCCTTATGCTTTCCTTCAACCCCGTTGCCTTGGAATGATCTCCGTATGGCACTCTGTCGCGTCCCCTTGCTCACACCGGCACGGCCCTCGCGACTTTCCGTTGGCAGGCGCGCCTCCGACTACGAGGTGCGGCGCTACGCGCCCTACACGGTGGCGGTGACGCCCATGGACGGGGCGGAGAAGCTCAACGCGGACGTGCTGCGGTCGGGGCAGGTGGGCGGGGATGTGGTTGACCTTGTGTATTGCTAATGCGGTGCGGGTTGACCTTGTGTGAGTGTGGGTTACAGCTGGAGCTGCTGCTAGGAGGTGTATGGGCGGCAGGTGTGCTCGCGAGGGGTGGACACCCCAACGGCCCGCATCAAGGTCCCCTATCCCGGCCACCCCAGGTCATCATCAACCCCGCCGGCCCCGGAGGCGATGCCTCAAGCACCTGAGCAGGTTCTCAAGCACCGGTTCATTCGCCTCTTTTCCGCCCACCCTGCCCGCCAGGTGACGGTCAACCCCGCCGGCCCCGGCAACCGCGCCTTCAACTCGCTGGCGCGCTACATCTTCGGCGACAACGCGGCCCGCTCCAAGATGGCCATGACCACCCCGGTGTTCAGCGACACGGCCGGCAGCATGGCGTTCGTGATCGGGGGCTCGGCGCAGCAGGCAAGCGGCGCGCGCGCGACTGTGTGACCACACCCGTGTGATTGGCGATGCGCCACTGATACATAGGGTCATCCAGTTGTCCGCTGCCGCTGGGCCCCCATGTGCCCCAGATCCCCCTTCCTTACGGCATGTGTTGCTGCTGGTGGTGGTGACCGACGCGTCTCCTGCACCCCTTGCCGCGTCGCGGGCCAGCCAGCAGAACCGTTTGCGTGTTGGGTTGCGCGTTGGCTGCGCAATTTTACAATGGCGTCACCGCGCTCACGTCGTCCTTCCCTCGCCGACCCCTTACGCCTCCCCAGTCGGCCCCTGCCGGCCTGCCCGCGCCGCTGTCCCCCTCCGTGCGGCTGGACACCGCGCCCGGGGGCGTGTTCGCGGTGCGCAAGTTCGCGGGCTACGCCACAGAGGAGGGCAGCAGGCGAGAGGCGGAGGCGCTCAGGTGCGGTCGTGGGACGTGGGGCAGGGCGATGTTCCTGTACTGACTGGCCGCCGTGCTGGCAAGTCCACGCCCATGAGCTGGGTTCGACACATGGACGACAGTGTCCCAACGCCACGCCGTCGCGCTGCAGTGAGGCCCTGCGTGCAGCGGGCGGATGGGCACTAGCGGGTTGGTGGTTGGTGGTGGCTGGTGCATGGCGAGTCACCACGTACGTAGGCCGTTTTGCTTGAGCGGGGGCCCGGGCCTGGACTGGACGCCGCGCCACACTTTTGTCCTCGGGGGCTACTCGGGCTAAGGCAGTTGAGCCAACCACAGAAACCTCCCGACCATGCCCTTTGCACAGGGCCTCGCTGACGCGCGACGGCGTGGCGCTGGCGTCCGGCCCCTGAACCCGGCACGAGTGCATGGTCCACGGTCCCAGCTAGGCAACAGTGCATGCAGTGCAACAATCTTGTCACAGGGACGTCGTCCCACGCGCGCACCCCGAGCAGGGCATTGCTGCAGCGATGGAGTGGCGCTGGGCCCCTGAGCCCCTCCCCCCAAACCCAGCACGCTTGCATAATAGTACAATGAACTGCAGCAACGTGTTCTCTTACGGTATCTCCCCACCCCGCCCCCTGCACAGTGCCTCGCTGAAGCGCGACGGCGTGGCGCTGGCGGCGGCGGCGGCTGGCGGGCGCAGCTGGTCCCTGGCGCGGTACAACGACCCCTCCACGCCGCCGCCCTTCCGCCGCAACGAGGTGCTCATGCAGCTGGACGACAACTTTGACATCTGGAAACTGTAGTTTGGTGCAAGGCAAGGGCTGGGAGGTTGTAGTATCAGTTGGCTGGGGTTGGGGTGCATAGCGTACCGGTAGTTGGTCTTGAACGCTCGGAGACAACATAATGAAGGTACATAGTAGGGCGATGCCGGAGCAGTGCACAAGCGGGGTGGCGCTTTGGCCCTGGTAGGAGTACGCTGGTTGCTGTTGGAGCGGCAGGGTTGATGCGGTATGGAAGCATGATTTTGTTTTCTCGTTGATCCGAAGATGTATCAGAGCGCAAGCGGACAGCGGACAGCGTGAGGGACGAGCGACCTAAGACGAGTATGTGTGAGATGCGCGAATGCATTATGTAAGGCTCACGTACGTGCAGAGAGGGTATCGTTGGTGTGGCGCGGTGGCGGCCGCGCGCTGAGGTGTGTGTGTGCAGGAGGCTAGGTGTGGGACTTCCTCGCAGGAGCAGTTTAGCATTATTGTTCCTACCAGCAGGGTTCCTGCACAGAGTCTTTGGACTTCATAGGATAAGTGCTGCCCTACCTAGCTAGCGGCTTGTTGCATGGTGACTGTGGGAAAGGCAACGGCGAGGCTAAGGGAAAATGGACGCCTGTTGTGCTGTTAACGTGTCAAGGCCAGGGTCCAAGAGCGCATGTTGAATGGCTTTGCTTATCACAGGGTACTCGGGGGCAGTGATGGTTATGGTGTAATGGCACGTGTGAGGGGAGTGAGCAGGTGTTAGGGACAGGAATGGCACGACCAGTAACGAGGAGAGAGCACAGATGCATGCGGTATGGGCGCACCTTTTAGACCCTGACTACCGTACCGGTATACCACTGTACGAGGTATGGCTGTTGTGCAGCGCATGTTGCGTGGCGGTCGTGGATGCGGGGCCGGGAGCAGCTGCAAGGAAGTGCTGATGAGAGCCAACGCCCCTCTTCAGCTTCCGTACACTCCGTCACGTACACGCCGTAGCCAGGGCGTGCATGCTCTCACGTATGGGGAGTTTATCTCATGAACTCCCACAGCACTAACGTAAGCAACTGGAGTACGGCACCTGAGAACTACCGTATTGGTCAGTATCTATCAAGAGGCGGACGCTGCAACTATCGGAGGCCGCACGGTATAGAGCAAACGGGTAGGGGGGAATAACTCCTGCCTGTACCGGTACATACTGCAAAGGTACAGTATGGTTTCTGGTTTCAACTATTACAATCCGTAACCAGCACATCAGGGCCCATGGGGGCCAGGGGCTCCAGACTGCTCCAGCAGGCTCCAGAGAATGAGAACCCCTGGGAACCTCATGGTCTCGGTGGCCAGGAGCCCAGGACCGTGGCCAGGACCAGCCTGGACCAGCCAGGACCAGTCCTGTGGCGCAAATGCATAATATTGATAATGCCGTTCGCTGGGCCACCACTTCGTATTTGGCAGACGTTTCCAACCTTCCCGCCTTTGGACGTTGGCACAGGCACAGGTGAGCACCTCGAAAACAGCCAGCCCAGCCAGGCGTGACCCCCAGCACCTCACAGCCAGCCCGGCGCCTTGCTCTCCCCGCTTCACGCCTTGTTCCTTGCCAGTACCCGTTGGCGTGGGCACCTCCGCGTGGGCACCTCCAGCCGCACGTTCGACGTATACAGATATACCACCAGATGCTGGACATGTGCCCTGTTAGCGGCGGCCGCTTGAGACGGCTTGACGAGCAGTCTTACACTGCACTCGTTGCCACTCACGCTCACAACTCCCCTGCTCATCACCTCCCTGTGGGCAACCGCAAGCAGGGTGGTTGCAAGCACCTGCTATGTGCCGACCGGTAGCGCCTACGGCAACCTTACCACCATGAAGCCGTGAACACTACAGCAGTACTGCACGCTCAACAGCAGCCGAAACGGCTTTCCCTCGCCTCCAAACGGTCACCTGAAGACCCCGACCTGGCCGTCTGCACGCCTGCACCCTGCCATCCCACAACGTTGCTCCAGACCGCCCCGATTCAAGGGACTCAAACACCCTCCAGACGTGGTCAGCCCTACGCCCACAAGGGGACGCCACACTTGCGAGCCTAGAGCCTTGAGTGCCCCCCTGCCTGTCCATCCGCGACAACTGTGGGGCCTCCGGGTTCTTGAAGGAGCCTTTGCTCCCTCCCCGTTGCTCCTTCATGGTTGCGCAGCGGCACGCGCCTAATACGTTTCAGCCCTGCGATTTCATAGAGCGCATCCCTGCCGTGCGGCAGCACTCCAGAGTCCACGCCCGACCGCGAGGTGTTGTCAGACGTGTGGACGCATCAGGGAACGGCCACGTCAGCCGGCTCTCCTGCGGCGATGGAGCGAGGTGGCGGGAGGGGGCAAGAAGGTTTGAGCTGGTTGGGCCTAACGGAGCAGTGGAGGCCTGGAGGGCAGGGGCAGGCCGCGTGGCGGTTCCAGAAATGGGCTGAGGTAGACGCCAAAGGGCAAGGAAGGCAGGGGCCATGTTTCGGTATGGCGTGCAATCATAGTATTGTGCACTGCAGCGTGTGCAAAAACGTGAACCTGGGGCGGTTGGGTATTTATAACCCCGCATGTAGGAGCCCCATACAGTTACAATTCACCGAAAACGGGGGAGTCGAAAACATGCCCATCTCCATGAACCTGTATGGCCGCCTGGCATGTGGGGGAGCTAGCGGGGGAGCTAGCGGGGGAGCTCCCCTGTTCAGCAGGCTAAGCAACCGCATCACGTAGCGACCCGGGCTTCCGCTTGACCTACATTGTGACGCCTCGTTCATGCACTTCACAAGGTCCTCGATGTTTTCGATCAGGCTGCATTCCCAGCTGAACTCGTCGCGAAGCAGGCGGATGGCACCGGCTCTCCTCAGCCGCTTTGCCTTCTTGATCAGCTGTTCGTCCAGCATGTTGCGTTGGTCGACTGCATCAAAATAAGCAGATTAGTTCTGTCCTGCTCCGCGGTAAGCTTACACGTGGCTTACCGTTAAGCAGCGCCTCGTTAGCATCGGCAAAGGCCGCGAACTCTGTGGCCGTGTAGTTCAGCTGGCCCGCATCTATCATCTTACAGAGCAACTGGACCCTCTCCGGCTTGCTCAAAAGGAAGTCCTTTACCCAGTTGCCAGGGTCCAACCCTGTCAGGGCCCTGCCAGCAATTACCCTCGCCATGAATGCTGAGGCGAACGAAGTGACCAGGGGCTCTAGCAGTACCCGTTGCAACTCCTCCTGCTCGGCGGCGTGCTCGCTAAGCGACTTCGTGCTGGTGTGCATTTCCAGCAAGCTTACACCGCGCCTTACGGTTTCCAGCTCCACTACCTTCAACAAAATGCGCCTGTTGTCTAATATCAGTAACGAAGGATGCTGACCTTCTCCGGCGCCCGGCTTCTTCCGGCACTCCCTTAGTCACAGTGTACTACCTCGGCCGTACACAGTCAGCAGCGCCAGAGCGCTGATGACTGCGGACCTGCGAGCCTCGGCACGGCGAAGCAAAGCAGCCTTACCAAGGTGATCATGCCATACTAAAGTCACTCTTGCCCATTTGGCTCCAAAGTTCCCTGCCCATAGCTGCCCGATTGTTAATTGGGGTGATGGGACGAACCCCAAAGCTGTGCCCAGTACTGGTGCAAGTGCAAGGTACCGCAGTCGTGTCCTGAACCTGCTGCACCTTCCTGAACCAAGGCAAAGCAGGCTTCCCAGGCTAACGCCACTCTGCGCATCCCCTGCTGCGCATGCAGCGCCTGTCCACCACGCACGCACAGCGCCTTTTTTTTTGAGTTGCAGGCACTGGCCAAGTGCATTTGCAGCACAGGAGCATGGCCAGGTCTGGCCCTTCAATGACAGCACCCGTGCACGCGTTTCTCCAACCACCTGCACTTGTCGAGTGCACCCTCGCTACCACCTGCAGCCCTTGCCGCCGAGCGCCCTGCCCATGCAAGTCTGTGTTGCAGGTGGTCCAGGGTGGTCATACTGTCCTCTCCGCGACAACCCCAGCCGAGCACACTCGCTGCATCGGCCCAGTAAACACCCCTCAGTTGCCGCTCTGCTGCAGCCATTTGGTGGTCGCGCCGTGTGGCGGGGTGCACGGCAGGGCCAGGTAGGGCGGTACTCTGGCGGTATCCTTCTCAGCTGGTACATACCCCACTTTGGCTTTCGCCTCACACTTATGTGCGTTGCCGCTGCGGCCTTCTTCATTAACGTTAATGGTAAGACCAGCACATGAAACAGGGTGCACAGCCATGAGCCGCGTCACAAGGGAAGGTTATGGACCCCCACACGGCGCCCACCTTGCATCACCAGTGCGTGTCAGCCCACACAACAGCAGGCCATCCTGGCAGTGCACAGCAGCGCAGAGCGGTGTACTCCTCATCTTACAATCAAGAGTCACCGCAGGATTACACATGTGAACTGGACGCGAGAACGGGAGCGCCGGACTCACGTTCAATCCCAACTTTTACTGAGGAGCCACCTGGAGCGTGGAGCCAGCGTGCAGCGCAGGTGGGGCATGGTTGCGGTTGGGGTGTGGTTGGGTTGCTAGGAACGCGCGTGTGACTTCGGTGTGGTGTGTGGATTCTCTCTGTGATGGGTTGCTGTGCTGTTTGCTGCCGCTCTGGGCGACACCTGGTCGCCAAGGTAGGTGGCCAGGTGCTCAGCCCAGGATTGCAACTTCCAACGGTAAGTGCGTCAGCGCCTGTTTGACCTTTCGCCCCAACACGTTGACTTAGGATAGACACTGAGGTACCTTGCTTGCTTTACTTCCACAAATAAGAGCAAACTACTGTGGGACTCTACCTGCCGCGACCGGCATTTGCCCGGGCGGCAGGCTTGCCATGGAGCCCGCTATCAACACGTGACTGTTGCAATTGAGACCATAAATGATCAAGTGATATAATTGCAGCACACGAAAGTCTCAGGGCGACGTCCTTATCCATTTCCGACCTTCACGCCGGGAACAGCCTGGGCGATCAGCCGTGATCCCGACGTTGTCAATAATATTAGTATGTATGGGGCAGTCGGTTATGGCATGGGCATGGGCGAGCTGTCGGTGGTGCCGCTGGACACGGCGTACCCCTCCGCGGTGAGTCCTAGCAACGAAGCGACAGCAACCCACTTCCAGGCGTTGGGGATGCCAGCAGCTGCCCATGCAACATATCACCAGCAAGGGGCCCTGCATGTATGGGACACGGAACCTTTCCTCAGCCTGCTGCCCTTCGTGTCGTGCCAGGTTACGTCTCTGGCCTTCAGCCATACACACGAGGCGCTGTGGGCAGGTGGGGCCAGAGCGGGGTGAGGGACGGTTGATGGCTTGCGTGCAGGTGGGGTGAGGCTGGGCGAAGCCCCCGTTTTCAGATGGGGCGAGGCCAGGGTGGTGCTGCTGTGGGTGCGCGCGGGGCGGGGGTGCAATGGGCCAAGTGGTCTGGCCGTGGGTAAGAGTAAGGATGAAGGTGGCGCTACCTGTCCAGTGGTGTGGTGAACTACGAAGGAAAGCCAGCCTGGCCGCTGCCGCTTCTGATCATGCAATCGCTTGGCTGCACCTGGGCTACGCGACCCTAGGCTGAGACCTTAGGGACGCTGGGGTCCTGGCTCTGGCCGATTCTTCGAGCCAGAGCCCTCCGTTGTTCTGATCCCTGCCTAGCCGCATCCCTCTAAACCCCTCTCCTCCCAGACGACCCTGTCGTACCCCACCCCGCCCCTTGTCGCCCCCACCTCACTGCCGTACAGGCACGGACTCTGGGCACGTGTATGCCGTACAGGCGCCCTCCCTGGCGCCGTACGCGCACTGGCAGGCGCACCCGGGCCCTGTGCTGGAGCTGGCGGCGGTGGGGGATGGAGTTATGTCGCTGAGCCACCGCAGGTGTGTGTCTCCCTGCCTGGCTGCGTGCCAGCCACGCATGGGGGCGAGTGCACCCAGGGGGGTTACCTCATGAAGCATAGTGCTGGGCTGCTGGCCAAGAGTGGGCAGGGTCAGGCGGGGGCCTGGCGTCAGGCCGTCCTGGCGCAGCATTGCTAGCTGGCCACCGAGGAGGGTGGCTCACGGGCTGTAAAACACACATGGTGCTGTGCCTTTGTTGCTACTGCTGCTGGTGCTGGTGCTGCTGTGTGCAGGTTGGCGCTGCACGGTGTGGGCGGAGCTCCTCGGTGGTCGTACAGGGACGAGGTGAGACCGTGACCACCGTCAGGCTTGGCTAAGGATGAAGCGTGCAGTATCTTTGATCACGACAACGGGCATGGGTCACCAGTGCGGGGGGCATGAGGGGCGAGGCGACGGCCGCCTTTGTAGTTCTGGCCCTGGCACGTGTCGCACCCGAGTCGGTGTGGCGCCCAAGAGCTCGGGACGGGCGCCAGTTTGAACACTGTGAGGAGCGCTGTGCAGCAGTTGGCAGACGACACGGCCGTAGCCGTGCACGACGGAGCGTGATGCATTGGGCAACGCTCAAACCATCAGCGTGTTTGCACAGCGGGCCGGGCGGAATGGACCCAGGAGGAGCCGCAAGCTGGAGGGTCACAGCCTACATCTCTACCCGCAGGGAGTCCAGCCAGCAAGTTAAGCTCGCACGGCCGCCTCAAAGCATTAGCCTCAGCCGTATGCACAACCAGCTGTTTACATCTCGTTCCCTGACCTTATCCGCCCCGTTGCCCGCGTCCCTTTGACGCCCCGTGTTTGCGTGTGTGTACAAAGACGGGCCTGCTGAGCGCGGTGGCCCTGGACGGCTCCGGCTCGGGGCACCACCATCACCGCCACCATCACCACCACGGCTCCTCGCACCCGGCCAGCAAGGCGGTGCTGGGCCGCAGCAGCAGCTGGTCCATGACGCAGGTGCGTGTGAGGTGCCACGTGTGCTAGCGCACTAGCTAATAGACACTCTGCCACCGAAGACCGCCGCTTATCACTGCAGCGGTAGCTGGCCCGTTGCAGCTTGTCATGGGCAGGTTTGCTGGAGTTCCTGCGTGCATTGCCGTTGTATGGACGGTTGCAAGGGGCGATGCCCTCCCTCGCGCGTGGTGACTGTATTGGCTGTTGACCGTTGGCGTTTGGGGTTTCCCTCCTTTCGTGATATGCAGGTGGACCTGGCAACCGGCAAGACCATCTCGGAGCAGGTGTGTAGAGTTGGTGATCAGCATTCTATGCATGTGGGCCCCTGGACGTGCATGCTGGGTGGGCGGTCGGTGGGCGGTCAGCTGCTCCGTACCTCTCCGTCGTTGACGTGGAACCTCGTGACCGAGTGCTAGTACATGCTGTGGTATGATAACAGTTCTCTGCGGGCCTCCTGCAGGACGTGCTTGGGCTGATGGGCGGCGAGGGGATGGCGCTGCTGCGGGGGCCGCTGGGCCGCGGCGCGCTGTGCGCCGCCACCACCAGCGGGCGCCTGGCCATGGTGGACGTGCGGGCCAAGCCGCGGGTGGGTGTAGCGACGCAGTTGCGGGGACATGGTAGCACATCAACAAGCAGATACTAGGACGAGGGCGAAGCAAGTGGGTGGGGGCCAAGCCGCGGGTGGGTGTGGGTCAAGGGGTGCGCGTGTGTGTAGGGGTACGTAGTGTGGCCGCGTGCCCAGCTGGCTCTAGCCGCCATGGCTGACCCCTCTGCTGCACTCATCCCCAACCAAGACACCTCGCTCCCCGCTTTCCATGTGCTGTCCTTACACTACCTTGTGTTTGCCTGCTTCCCTCCCCCTCAGCTGGACGGCCCGGTGGTGGCGGCCTGCCCGGGCGGCATCGCGGCCATGGACGCCCGGGGGGACACGGTGGCGGTGGCGGGGTACGGCCTGCGGGCCGGGGGCGTGCTGGTGCCGGACAACTGCGTGAGGGTAAGGGCCGGGCGTGTATCCCAGTGCTTAGTGCTGTAGTGCCGTAAAGCTCTATGCGGGCAAGGACGGGGATGCGGGTGGGAACGGCGTCCAACCAGGTGCTTATGCCCCAGGTGTTTCGCTTTCGTCTTACGTCCCCAAGCTCTCCCCCAGGCTAGCCCACACCTCCCTTAACCCATACACCCGTGCCCTCCCCAAGGTGTTCGACCTGCGCGCCGGCCTGCGCCAGCTGCTGTCCATGCCCACCGCGGGTCTGGCCGCCTCGCTGGCCTTCCACCCGCTGCTGCCCGGGGGGCTGCTGGTGGCGCTGCCCTCGGCGCTCTTCTGCATCGCGGACACGGCCACGGGGTCAGCCTCGCACGTCAGCCAGGTAGGGTGGAGCATGCTATGTAGCGACGCAGTTGCTGGACAAGAATTGCGCAACGTAGGGAGAGTTTTTTCTAGGACCATGTGCGCTTCTAGTGTAAGTCGTTTCCGTGAACGTTTGTGCCGGTATTCTTGCTTTTGTGCATGCAGCTAAAAGGCTTCTCGGTGATCTTGCTCTGCTGCTTGGGCTGCACGAGTGCGCGCATAGCGGTATCTCCAACTCGTCCAGCAAGGCCAGATGCAGCTTCTCTTCACTCCTTCACCGTGTCTCCCTGTACCTGTACCTAATACCGAATCACCCTCGGTTCCAACCCCACACACTCCCCTGGACCCAGGTGGACATGGCCACCGACCAGCTCACCGCCGCCTGCCTGTCCCCCAGCGGGGAGCTGGTGGCGCTGGGCGGCAGCGGGGGATACGTGCACACGTGGGCGGAGACGGCCAACCCGCGCGTCAACGCGGCGGCCGGTGGCGCCGGCGGCGGCGGCAAGGCGGCTGGCGGCGGCGCGCTGCCGATGCCGCCCGCACGGCGGCCGCGGCCCACGGTGGAGCTGCGGGTGAGTGTCCTGGCGCTGCAGTGGAAGTACATTCGCATCAATTGTAACTTGCAAGTAGTTACACGATGATTTGCATTTGAGTGTCCCTGCTGGCGGCCTGCAGGAGGACGACGGTTTTGCCACAGCGCCGCAATACCCCCTGCCCGCCGGCGGCAACGGTGGCCCCGGCACCCCAGGCCTGGGCGCGGGGGCGGGCGGCGGCAGCGGGCAGCTGGGCAGCGCGTGGGACCCGCACGAGCTGGTGTCGGTGGGGTTGCCGCCGCGGGTGGTGGACCCCGCCCTGCGGCGCAACATGAGGGTGGTGGGTTTCGCGTGCGGGTGTGTATTACTACGCGTGGGGACCTGCACGCGTACGCGTGTGCAATAGAAGCGGCTGCGGCGTCTGTTGCCGCGAGCTGGCTTTCGCCCCCGAGCTTGCACGCCATACCCTTGTAACGGCTCAACGTAGCCTTGGGGGATATCCGTCGCTCATCCTCTGCCAACCTACTGTGTGTGGTACTCTCAGTCATTGGCCGAGCTGCCCTTAACACACACGCACCCCCAGGTTGACGGCGTGGGCTACATCCCCAACCCCCACTACTCGCGCGCCAAGAGCCTGGGCCACATGGTGTCGGAGCTGGCGGCCACGCGCTGCGCCCGCCTGTCCATGCGCACGGACAGGGTGGACCCGGCGGCGGCGCGGGCGGAGCGGCAGCGGCAGCGCGCCGCCGAAGGTGGGGAGGGGCCTACCGGGTGTCTGTAGCACAAGAGTCCTCCCTGGTGTGTCCCGCAGGCGGCGCTGTGCTGCCGCAGCCCTTGGAGTGCAACCCGTTTGGGAGGGCCCACGTGAGGTCTGGGCACATGCTCGATGCGGGCTATGCCCAAACGGTTTGCCGCAGACCACATTCCCTTCTCCGCGGTCGGCAGGTGCTACAACTTCTCTCCATGACCTTGTGAGCGGGCCGGGGTTTGGGCATATGTCCGCTACGGGTTCACCAGTTCGGGTATGCTGAACAGGAGTTGTTGCGACAAATAAGAGCAATGTACTTGTACCCCCGCGGTCCGCAGGCGGCGTGGTGCTGCCGCTGCGCTACCAGTTTGTGGAGATCCGCAACACGGGGCGCCTCAAGTGGGAGGAGTTCGACTTCTCCTACTACAACCGCACGCGGTTCGCGGGCCTGGAGAACGACCTGCCCTCAGCCTACTGCAACGCACTGCTGCAGGTGGGTTAGCACACCGCAGGTGGTGCACACTGCGTTACACGACGTGCTGATCAACATGCGCATTGTGGGCTGGAGAAAGACATGTCGTGGGCTCACCACAGCGTGCGGCTGCGGGCTGTGGACGACTGGAGAAACGTTCCATCACCTTCATGCTACCGACACACACCGAACCATATCCTGACCTGCTTGGCCTCTCTTCCGCCATCAGGCCTTGCCCGACATCTGTTCCCAAAGTACTCCCCCGCTTGCCAGGTCCACATTGCCTGGCGCATTCCTGGTTCATCGATGATGTAACGTCTGCCTGGCCCCCGTCCCCCACTAGGCGCTGTACTTCGTTCCCGAGTTCCGGCAGCTGGTGCTGTCACACACGCCCGAGCCGGACGCCGAGTTCTGCCTCACCTGCGAGCTGTCCTTCCTGTTCGCCATGCTGCAGCGGGCGCACGGCTCGCCCTGCCAGGTGCGTGTGTATTAGGTATGTGTCTTAAGGTGCCGGGCGGGTGCCTCACCTGCGAGCTGTCCTTCCTGTTCGCCATGCTGCAGCGGGCGCACGGCTCGCCCTGCCAGGTGCGCTTAGGGCAAATATGAGGCGTGTGTACCAAGCCCTGGGCGGGTGCCTCATTGTTGAGCTGACCCGGCACTACGTTCTTACCGGCATACGGTCCGCATGAGCTCTAGGACGCGCACGTGCCGCAGGGAAAACAGTGCAACCTGACGCCTCCGCGTCAACGCCCACACGCCGTCGCACCCACACACCCTACCCCAGTCCTATCACCCTGCTCCGCACGCAGCCCATCACCCCTGCTGAGCCCCAGCGTAGCGATGGGGTTGGCATTTACTTGGTTGCCTTTTGGCCGTGGGCATCTGTAATTGATGTGTTTCTCGCACTGCGCCCGCTCCCTACCACTGAAGCATCACACATGCACCCGCACCTGCACCCGCGCCGCCCCCACCCAGGCCACCAACCTGCTCCGCACGCTCCGCTCGCTGCGTGAGGCGGCGGCGCTGGGGCTGCTGGACGGCGGCGGCATCGGGCCCGCCGCCGGTACGGCGTCCGACGCGGCGGCGCTGGCGGCGCTGGCGGGCGGCGGCAGCGGCGGCGACACGGAGCTGAGCAGGAGGGTGGCGGCACTGTCGCGCTTCGTGCTGGAGCAGATGCACAGGTGGGCTGTCCACCATGTATGGTACATATGTTGTCTGTATTACATGTGGTACGATATGTAGGGCTGAGCCCGAGGGTAGCGGCGCTTTCTTGCGTTGTGCAGGGGCAGTTCCAAAGCACGGTTTGCGGTGCGCACGTCTGTTCGTGACAGCCTCATCCACTCTGCCTCCTCACTCGACCACGCCCTTTCTTCCCCTCCTCCTGCGTCGGCGCCTTCCCTCCCATCCCCCTCTCCTCCCCCTTAGGGACGCCACCAACGCCCGCACCCCCTCTACCGGGCCCCACCGCTCCGGCATCTCGCCGCAGCCCGCGCCCGCCAACGCCTCGCTGGCGCCCGGCCTCGAGGTACGGCACTGCGGGACGGCGCACCCTGCCGTACTCGCCACCATCGTGTACGGCACCAGCTCATACAGCAGAACCCGTCTGGAGCTGGCTTCGGCGCCGCAGCCCTATGTGCTTTCTGGCACTGACCTACTCATGCGCCCTGCATAGCCCTCTGCGGCTCCCTTTCCCCCAATGTATTGTGCTGTCGCCTATCCCCCAGAGTATTGGCTTTATCATTTCATCCGCTCACCCCTCTCCCCTCCCCTTCCGCAGTCCCTCATGGGCGTGACGTTCAAGGTCCGCATGACGTGTCTCACCGGCGACGCGTCGGAGAGCGTCAAGGACGCACGTGTGTTCCAGGTGAGGGGGGCAGCCGGGCGGTGGGCGCCGAGCACCAGCTCGCGCAGTGGGGTACCGGGTGACAGCCGCACTTCGCCAAATGCCTACCCGTACGGCGGGAACTGTAAATTATGAGGTGATGGGTTGATAAACCGGGTTCACGGCTGTACGGCTGCGATCACAGCTGTGCTCCTCGCAGCCCTCTTGGCATGCCCAGCGCTGACGCCGCACGCCGCACACGTGTCCCGTCGCACACCGCCTGGGCGCCCTGGCCCCCACGCCGTTGCTGGCACGACAACGTGGCGCCATTTAATGACTTATCCACACCACGTTCGGGTGGTAGATGTGAGCCGCGCAGCACTGGCATTCCAAAGATTTCCCCTTCCGCGTCCCTGCCTCCGTCGTACCCGTCGCCCCCAGGTGGACCTGCAGTACCCTGCCTCCCGCGACAAGGCGGCCAAGGCGGCGGAGGAGGCGCGGCAGCTGGGGCTCAGCAGGCTGCCGGGGGCGGCGCTGCCGGCGGTGGGTGTGGTAGCGGGCGTGCAAGGGTGGCAGTGTGCAGAGCGTTTGGTGTGGGGTGGCAGCTGGGGCGCAGCCGCCTGCCCCAGGGACCGACGGCGCCGGCAGCGGGTTGTCGTGGCGCGATGGTGCGGGAGAGGACACGCGGCGCGCTAGCGGAACGAGGGGCAGGGTCTAGGTTCAATACAAGCGAATGATTGGTGCACCCTCGTTGCAAACCCCGCAGGACGACCCCGGCACCACGCCCTCCTTCGCGGAGCTGCTCCGCCGCTCGCTGCTGGCCGCCAGCTGCACGCGCGCCTGGGTGGAGGCCAGCCGCAGCTGGGCGCTGGTGCGGCGCAGCAGGGTGCCCACGTCGCTGCCCAGGTGTGTGTTAGCTGTGCGGGCGGTGTGGGTGCTTGTCCTTACACGCGTGCTTGGCCGGAGGCCGGCGGCGGCAGGGTGCCCGTGTGTGTAGCGGATGCGTGACAAGTGCCCAAGTCAACCCGGAAAGGGTTCGGCACGTGTCGCGCGTGCGCACTGACACGCGGGTCCTGTGACACATGTCCGCTCGCCGCCCCCGCAGGCTGCTGACGGACAATATGGCGGTGGGGCTGTGCCTTGTGGCACGTGTCCGCTGACATGCGCGTCTGTGACACATGCCCCCCCCCCCCCCTCAGGCTGCTGACCGTCAACGTGGCGGTGGGGGACGCGGACGAGGCCGCCTGGTGGCTGCCGGCAAAGGAGCCGGGTGGGTGGCGGGCCCTGAAGCGCATGTAGTAATCAAATGCCGTGAGACCCAACTGTTGCTAGACTGCCCCGTTTGTGAGGCCAACCACCTCCCCAGCACGTGCTCACGCGTGTTGAGGCCTCCCGTGCACTCAACAGTAGCCACCGTTGCAGACAGTACAGGGCGTACCTTTACTGTACCTGACCTTGCAAAACGACTTACCACCCATCTACGCAAACTGCGATCTCAGACGGCTCCGTGCCGGGCGGCGAGGCCAACCGTCTGCCGTGGGCCGTGGCGGTGGTGGTGCGGCCGGAGGCGTGGGAGGTGGAGGTGCACCAGGCGGACACGCCGCAGCAGCTGTTCGAGCTGCTCGGTGGGTGCGGGGCGTGTGTATTAGCCTTGCAATCGAGCTGACAGATGGCGTGCGGGTGTGTGTGCGGGTTTGCGAGGGAGGTGGATGTGCATGAGGCTACTCGAGTTGCATGGGGAGGTACGGGCTTCTCCGGTGGTGCAGAGGGAGTCCCATGCCCTGCAACCAGCTGTTGGTTTCTTCGTGTCCAGGACCGCATCTGTGTCGTTGGCGGGAGCGTGCCGATGTTATATAATCTACTTGCGTACCCGTTGCGGCTGCCCCTCAGGTCCCACCATCCTTGCGGCCAACCCCCAACCGTCCAACGCCGTCCCCACCTCCGCAACCGACCCAACGCCCGCCGGGGCCGCCGCCGCCGCCGCGGCCCAAAAGTCAGCTGACCGCGCTTCCTCCCCGGTACCCTCCTCCGCCGCCAACGTCGCCGCAACCGCCCAACCACCCAGCGCCAACGGAAGTGACGCCGGCTCCACATCCGCCCCAACCGCCTCCAACGGCGGCGCTGGCGGCGGCAGCGGCGGCGCGGGCAGCAGCGGACCGTTGCTGTGGGGTGTGTACGCGCTGTGCGGGGCGGTGTACCAGATACGGGACCTGGACGAGGCGGCGGACCCGGCGGCGGCGGGCCGCGGCGGCGCATACGGCGGACCCGGCGGGCGGGCGCCGTACCAAGGGCACCTGGTCACCATGATCAAGGTGCGGCGGTGCGGAGCCCGCACGTGGTTTCGTGACTCCACCCTATTGCTTGCCGCTACATCGGTTCATCTTCTCGCCGCCGTGCAGGCGGCCCAGGCGTATTTGCACGATGCCCCGTCGTATCGGCGTGTGCCTGTGTTTCTAGCCCCTTGACCAACATAGCTAAACACTCACGTCAATTCGACTGCCCGTTGAATATTCTACAAGTTACTGGTGCTATGATTTGGACTGCTTTGCGGCGCAGGTGCCCCAGGAGTACTGGGACGAGGCCCCCGAGCCGCGCCTGCAGCCCAACCACGTGCCGCCCGGCACGCTTGCGGAGCTGCAGGGCATGGTGCCCCCAGGGGGCGGAAAGGGCAGCGGCGGCGGCGGCGCGGCGACCACCAAGGGCGGCAAGGGCGGCAGCGAGGCGGTGAGTGAGCGCGCGGGTGATGCTCCTGCTTGCATCTTGACGTTGTCCGTCGTGGGTCCGGTCGAAGCGGGTAAGTAGGCGTGCCTGGTTGGACCTGGAAGTTAACAGGCCAAAGGGCCGGGAGCGTGGTAGCCGCACGTGCCCCGCGTGCGGTGACCCACATGCGGTCGAGGATGAGTTGCACATTT